>Ga0181537_10000415_pt1 | contig 40202 bp, 37 predicted proteins | sample PEATcosm2014_Bin_39_FD_119765 | JGI IMG/M metagenome (GOLD analysis project Ga0181537, IMG submission 119765) | Peatland microbial communities from MTU Mesocosm Facility, Houghton, MI, USA - PEATcosm2014_Bin23_10_metaG | ecosystem: Environmental > Terrestrial > Soil > Wetlands > Peat | place... | reverse complement strand
GGGCACTACTACTTTCGAGACTTCTACTGCGCCGACTCCGGCACGATCCCGGCTCTGCTGATCCTCGAGGAGCTCTCGCAGCGCAAAGTCAAGCTCTCAGAGCTGCTGGCCCCGTACCACGAGAAGTACTTCATCTCGGGTGAGATCAACTCGACTGTCAGCGACGCGCCCGCGAAGATCAAGCAGATCACCGAGCGCTATGGCGACGCGGAGCAGCATGAGCTCGATGGCATCTCAATCGATTACGCCGACTGGCACTTCAACGTGCGCTCCTCCAATACCGAGCCGCTGCTGCGCCTCTGTCTGGAATCACTCGTCTCGCAGGCCGATATGGAGGCCAAGCGGGACGAGGTGCTCGCCCTGATCCGTTCCTGACGCGCTGCCAGTCACCGCAACACGCGGACGCGTCACTGGGTTGGCCAAGCCGAGGTGCCAGCCATCAGCGGTGAGAGCGTCGCGCGCCCACAGGCCGGGATGCCGCCGCTGATCGCAACCTTCAGCGTCGCGCTGTCGTCTGGCGCGATGATCTGAAGCGCACTCGCGTTCGGGCAGCTGGTGGTGCTGCCGGAGGCAAAGTCTGAGGCGATCAGGCGGAACGAGACTTCCTCTCCTGGCTTCAAGGTGATGGTGGCGGCCGGCGTCGCACCGAGCATGTCGGAGCTCGTTCGCACAGCGTTGGTCGGGAGGGCCGCACCCGCGCTCGAGAGCAACAGGACGCCAGGCCAGCCGTAGGTGGTGCAGGTCGAGCTGCTGGAGTTGGTCAGAGCGAACCCGACCGCGATCGTGCCGGCAGCTCCATTGGTTCCCAGGAACGAGGGCTTCAGATCCGCGGCGACGCACTCACCCGAGGCACCACCGGTGGTGCTGGTACCGGTCGTGCTCTTACCAGTGGTGGTGGTACCGGTTCTCGTTGTGCCGTTGGTGGTCGTCGGCGAGGTGACGCTCCTGACCGTCTGCGGGTTGGTCACAGTGACCGTCACCGCCGGCCGCGTGACCGTGTCGGTCTTACCGCCACCGGTCTGATCCGAGGTGGTTGAGGCGCCGCAAGCGGCGATCACACAACAGCCGATCATAACTGCGCAACCGAGAAAAAGCCGAGGCGAGAACATCGCTATCTCCTTCGCTCTGGTCCGGCACGTTCCTGCCTCAGGGGACTACGAGATCAGGCTCAGAAAGTACCTGTGCAGACGGTCCTCGCCGGTCAGCTCGGGATGGAACGCCAGCGCGACCAGGTTGTCCTGGCGGATCGCGACCGGATGCCCGTCGACCCTCGCCAGCACGGTGACACCTGGTCCGTATTGCGCTATCCAGGGCGCGCGGATGAAGATCGCGTGGACCGGGCCGCCGTCGACCCCGTCAACCGTGAAGTCAGCCTCAAACGAGTGCAGCTGACGGCCAAACGCGTTGCGCTGCGCCACGACGTCAAGGATCCGCAGATGGGCGCGGTCGAGCATGATCATGCCGGCGCACGTGCCGAGGATCGGTTTGCCGGTCTCGGCGAAGGCGCGCAGCGGATCGCCAAGGCCCTCGCGCTCGACCCCGAGCGTCATCACGGTCGACTCGCCTCCCGGCAGGATCAGCGCATCGAGACCATCGAGGTCAGCCGGCAGCCTGACCTGGCGCGGGCGGGCGCCGAGTCGCTGTAGGACGTTCTCATGCGCCGCGAAGCCGCCCTGGAGGGCTAGGACACCGACGAGTGGACTCGAGGTCACCAGCCGCGCGTGGCCAGCTGCTGCTCGGCGTCAAGCTTGGAGGTCTCGATGCTGTCCATCGCCTTGCCAAGACCGGTAGACGCGGCGGCGACGCGAGCCGGGTCGGCGTAGTGCGTCGTCGCCTCGACGATCGCCCGAGCCCGCCCGGAGGGATCCTCGGACTTGAAGATGCCGGAACCGACGAAAACGCCTTCGGCGCCAAGCTGCATCACCAGTGATGCGTCAGCCGGCGTGGCGATGCCACCCGCACAGAACAACACGACCGGGAGCCGGCCGTCGGCGGCGATCTGACGCACGAGCGGCAGGGGTGATTGAAGCTGCTTGGCAGCCGCTGCGATCTCCTCCTCACCGAGCGTCGTCAGCCAGCGGATCTCCGTGCGCATCCTGCGCAGGTGCGTGACAGCGTTGACGATGTCACCGGTTCCGGCCTCACCCTTCGAGCGGATCATCGCGGCGCCCTCACCGATGCGGCGCAGGGCCTCGCCGAGGTTCGTGGCGCCACACACGAACGGGATCTTGAAGGCCCACTTGTCGATGTGGTTGACCTCGTCGGCCGGCGTCAGCACCTCGGACTCATCGATGTAGTCGACCTCAAGTGCCTCAAGCACCTGTGCCTCGGCAAAGTGGCCGATGCGAGCCTTCGCCATGACCGGGATCGAGACGGCCTGCTGGATGCCCTGGATCATCTCCGGATCGGACATCCGGGCAACCCCGCCATCGCGACGGATATCGGACGGCACGCGCTCGAGCGCCATCACCGCGGCGGCGCCGGCATCCTCGGCGATTTTCGCCTGCTCGGGTGTGACCACGTCCATGATCACACCGCCCTTGAGCATCACCGCGAGCCCAGCCTTGACCGTAAAGGTGGCTTCGTCGCGGCGTGTGTGACCGTTTGAAGACATGGCGCCAGTGTACCCGCGGCGCTCCCGGCGGCACGGCCAAAGCCACTGTTTGGGCTTGGCCGCGGCGGCAAGTGCGGCGCCCGACTCCACCCACCGACCCTCGAGCCGACGCGTCGCGGCGGCCGCCGAAACTACTTCAAGCGGAAGGCCTTGATGCGGGTGTCGTACTGCTGGGCGTCGCGACTGTAGACCCCAAACGCCAGTGCCTGGATGATCGACAGAAGCGCCGTGTGCGAGCGCACAAAGGCCGGGGTGTTCGAGGAGTAGTAGAGCCTGATCCGAGCGAGGCGTGCGACTTCAGAGAGCGTCGCGTCGCTGATCGCCATCGTCTTCGCTCCACGATGGCGCGCGAGCTTCATCGTACGGGTGATCAGAGGATGCGGACGGCCCGCGGAAAGGCCGATGACCAACGTCTGGTCGTCGATCCGGGAGAGCCGACCGAGCGCCTCCTGTGAGGGGCTCGCCACAATCTCAGCACGGACGTCGAGCAGCATCAGCAGGTGACGCAGGTAACTGGCGAAGAACGCCATCTGGTCGGTTCCGGCGATCAGCACCTTCTCAGAGGAGACGATCGCGTCGATCGCCGCCTCCACCTCAGAACGGGACAGCTTGTGGGCGGTGTCCTCGACGTTAACGTGGTCAGCGGCCAGCACTGACTCAAACTCCGTGTGGTCGAGCGAGAACAGCGGGCCTGCCGACGCGACGCTCTCAGCACCTGACGGCGGACGGCGACGGTACTCGTCGCGTGCTGCCTGCTGGAGCTCCGGGAAGCCCTCGAATCCGAGCGCCTGCGAGAAGCGCACAACCGTGCTCGACGACGTGTTGGCACGACGGGCCAGCTCTTCTGCCGTCTGGAACGCCGCTTCGTCCAGATGGTCCACTATGTACTGAGCCACATCCTTCTGCGAGCGAGAAAACTCGTCAAAGCGGGCGGTGATGTAAGCGGAGAGGGCCTGATGGCCGTGGGGCGCCTCAAGGGCGGCGGTGGTGGCGGTTGCTTGCTTCATAGGCAGCGTCTGTTTCGACGCGGCCGGCCACCCTTCCTTCACGGCAACCGTACGGGTTGCCGATAAACCGCTCAACGCTGCTGCGTTATGGCTGCCGTGCGGCATCGTAAGCAGAACGCCGCGCTCTGTTCTCCTTACGCTCGACCATGACCTGGCCGACGATGAAACCGATCAGCACGTTGACAACTCCGCCGAGCACCACGAAGAACGTCAGGACGAGCGCGAGCGTCTGTCCGAAGGAGCTGACCGACTTGCCGAGACCGAGAATCGCGGAAACGATTACGAGGTGCATGGGCTCGATAATACCGGGACGGACGACGCCTCTCGAACCGGTACCTTCCTCAGCGTGGCCCTGTAGCTCAGCGGTAAGAGCACCCGGCTCATAACCGGCGAGACGCAAGTTCGAATCTTGCCAGGGCCATTCAGACTCTCGCCCAGGCGATTCCCCTGCTTCCAGGGCTATTCGGGGGCCACAAGGGCTGTCGCCCTGCTACGTTGAATGGTACGGGCGACGCCGTTGCCCGTGAGGCCGTGCTTTTTCGGTACCGCTACGCGCGGTTCGGGTCAGCGATTGCCTCCCGAACCACAGCGGTCCCTCAGGCACCGCCACAGGAGTAACCCATGTCTTCAAAATCGTTCGCCGATCTCGGCGTATCGAACGCTGTCGTCAGCGCCCTGTCCAAACAGGGATTCACCGAGCCCTTCGCCATCCAGAAGGCCGTGATCGGTGATGTTCTCGACGGCCGCGACATCCTTGCCCGCTCCCCCACGGGCTCCGGCAAGACGCTTGCCTTCGGTATCCCGTTGGTCGACCGCATTCAGGCGCAGGCTCGGCGGCCGTCAGCGCTGATCCTGGCACCGACCCGCGAGCTGGCCACCCAGATCGTCGACGAGATCCGCGGCGTTGCGCACGCTCGCGCGCTGCGCATCACCGCCGTCTACGGCGGCGTCGGACTGCTCAAGCAGGCCAAGGAGGCCGAGCGCGCACACATCATCGTCGCCACGCCCGGCCGGCTCGAGGATCAGCTCGAGCGCGGTGCGTTCAACCTCAGCAACGTCAAGTCGCTGGTGATCGACGAGGCTGACCGCATGCTTGACATGGGCTTCCGCCCGGCGCTGGACCGCATCGTCGCACTCTGCCCGGAGGACCGCCAGACGCTGTTCTTCTCAGCCACGCTCGACGGCGAAGCAGGCAAGGCCGCCCGCCGTTACACCAACAACGCCGCCTTCCACGAGCACGGACCGATCGAGCGCAGTGCCTCGATCGATGTGGACCACCAGTTCGTCGACGTCACCCACGACACGCGCATTGACGTGCTCGTCGAGCACCTGCGTGCCCCGCGTGAGCTGGCACTGGTGTTCGTGCGCACAAAGCACGGAGCCGACAAGCTTGTCAAGAAGCTGGACGGACTCGGCATATCAGCGCTCGCGATGCACGGCAACAAGACCCAGCGCCAGCGCGAGCAGGCCCTCTCAAAGTTCGAGTCCTTCCACGTCGACACGCTGGTTGCCACTGACGTAGCGGCCCGCGGCATAGACGTCAGCGGCATCTCCCACGTGTTCAACTTCGATCCGCCGCACGACACCGACACCTACGTCCACCGTGTGGGCCGCACCGGCCGCGCCGGTGCCACCGGCGTCGGCGTCACCCTCGTCTCACCTGACCAGCGCAGGGATATCAACCGCATGGTCGGCGAGCTCGGGCTCGACACCGGCCTCGGTACCCGTCCGAGCGTGCAGGCCGGCGGCTTCGCCCGCGGCGAGCGCGTCGGCCAGGCCGGCGAGCAGTACCGCCCGGCGAGCCAGCGGCGCCCGGCAGGCCGCACCCGTGAAGCCGGGCAGGCGGGCCAGGCAGGGGGCGCCCAGAGCCGCGACTCACGGCCAAACCGCGACTCACGGCCAAACCGCGAAGGCGGCCACTCTCGCGACTTCCGCTCGAACCGCGAAGGTGCTCAGAGTCGCGACTCACGCCCGAACCGGGACGGTCACCCGAGCCGCGGAGCCCGCCCCGCCGACGGCAAGCCAAGCTACGGCAAGCCAAGCCACGGTAAGCCGAGCTACAGCAAGCCCACAGGCGGCAAGGCAGCAGCCGGTAAGCCCAGCTACGGCAAGCCGAAGTCAGGTCAGCAGCGGGATCACAGCCCGGCAAAGCGTGGCGCTCCGCGCGACCGTTCGCGCTGAGTCGTTAGCGTTCGCTGTGTGAACAGCGAACCCGAATACCACCACTTCCACCTGGCAAGCTCCTACCGGCGGCACATGGCGGACCCACGCAGAGAGCGTGCGTTCCTGCATGCCGCCGGTTTTACGCTCGGCTCGGCCGGCTGCCGCATCACGACGCATGCGATCCGGGCGGGCCGTGGACCGTTCAAGAACATGAGCGTCGGCGGCCGCCACCTGCACCACTGCACGTTTGGGATCGTCGCCCAGATCGGTATCGGCTATCTCTGGACCTACCAGCTGGGGCTCGGTATCGAAAGAGAGCGCCGCTCGGCGTCTCGTGCCACCGCTTTCGCATCGGGCCTTGCGACCGCCGTCACACTCGACGAATTCGCGCTCTGGTTCGACCTCGCTGATGACTACTGGACGCCGGCTGGCCGCCGGAGCGTCGACGCGATGTTGCTGTTCGGGGGCGTCTCAGTGATGGTGCTCAGCGGGCGGGGCCTGCTACGTGAGTGCGGGCGCGCGGGTCGTGCGGCGTGGCGCGACCTGCGGCTCTAGTCCACTAGCGATCGGCAAGCGCGGGACGCGCGTGCGCCCAGGGCCGCTGCGCTTCTATCTGACCCGCGAGTGAGTAGAGCAGCTCCTCCGAACCGTGGCGGCCGACGAGCTGGACGCTGAGCGGCAGGCCGTCGGCGCCGAAACCGGCAGGTATTGAGATCGCCGGCTGCCCGGTTAGATTCCAGACCGGGAACCACGGCATGAAGCGCGCCGCCTTATCGAGCGCGACCACGGCCGATTTGCCATAGCCGCCCTCAGCGGCGATCGGGGCCGACGCCAGCCCAGGCGTTACTAGCACGTCGACGCTGTCAAAGAGGCTTGAGATCCTTGCGGTCGTCCCCACACGCTTGGCCAGCACCGAGTCCCGCCTGCGCACCGGCACGAGCCTGCGGCCGAGGCCGGCGATCTGCCGCGTGGAGCGCTCCAGCAGCGAGCGCTCCTGCATCTCCCCCACCGTCTCATATACGGCCCGAAAGTAGGTTTGAATGAACTCGAGCGTGACGAGACCGTAATCCGGATCCCGCTCCTCGACCTCGTGCCCGAGCTCGCAGAGCAGCCGACCGGTGCTCTCCCACGCCAGCCGCTGATCGGCCGAGAGGCGCGCGATCGCGCCCGCGGGGAGCTTTCGCGAGAGAGCGATTCTGAGCGGTCCCGCAGGCTCTGTGCGGGCCGCATCGAGGAACGTGCCGACCGGGGTTGGCGCCATGTCCTCGTCTCCGGCGACGGTGCCGTGCATGACGTCGAGCATCAGCGCGCTGTCGGCGACGGTACGCGCCAATGCGCCATACGTGGCAAGGCCGAACCATCCGGTGCCCAGAGGCTGTGTCGAGACGCGGCCGCGCGTGGGCTTCATGCCGACCAGCCCACAGCATCCCGCCGGGATCCGGATCGAGCCGCCGCCGTCAGACGCGCCCGCCGCGGCGGCGAGGCCGGCCGCCACCGCCGACGCCGAGCCCCCGGACGAACCACCGGGTGTGCGCGTCAAATCCCACGGGTTGCGCGTAACACCGTTCGCCGCCGAGGCGGTCCAGGGGAAGAGCATCAGCTCCGGCACATTCGTGATCCCGATCGGGATCGCTCCGGCCGCGCGCAGGCGCCGCAGCGGCTCGGCATCGGCGCCCTGGACGTCCGCATGCGAACGCGAACCCTGGGTCATGCGCTGTCCCGCCACCGGCATGTCGTCCTTGACCGCGATCGGGACGCCGGTCAGCGGCCCGCCGTCAGCGTGACCACGCCGCTCCAGAGCCGACGCCGCTGCCAGCGCCTGCTCGGCAAGGGTCACGCGAAACGCGTTCAGCTGCGGATCGAGCGCCTCTATCCGGCGCAGGTAAAGCTCGACCAGTTCCCGCGCGCTGACCTCGCCGGCGCGAACCCTGGCGGCGAGCACGAGCGGACCAGCGAAAGCGACATCCGGGTCGGTCGCGCCCGCTATGCCCCACAGCTTCTCAGATGACACGCAAGAGCTCGCAAATTGCTGCCGGATACCGATACGAGATGCCGCCGTGACGCCCGTCAAACAGCTCAAGCGTGTGCGCGACCCCGAGCTTCTCGAGCTCCGCAGCAAAGGCCTGCGCGCCGAGATCCAGGAAGTACTCGTCAGAGCGGCCGGCGTCCAGGTATATCCGGCGCAGGCCCCGCAGGGCCTGCGCGTGTCGCGGCGCCATCCGCACCGGATCGTGCTCGAGCCAAAGCGCCCACACGTCCTCATCCAGCCGCCCGGTGGAGGGATCGAACGGAAGCAGCACCTCGCCGGGCCGGTCGGGGTCCGGTGAGTAGGCCGCCGCCATCCCGTAGAGGTTGATCAGCTCCCCATGACGATCCCAATTGAGCGTCTCCAGGGTCGCGAACTCGCGCTTGAAGTTGTCGATAGAGCCGCCGAAGTTGTCGCGCAGGCTGCGCGCCGCCCTGCCGAACTCAGGCAGATAACAGACCTCGAACAGAGCGTCGCCCGCATGGGACGCGAGCGCGCCGAAGAGATCCGGGCGCAGCATCGGCAGCACCATCGCGCCGTAGCCACCGGACGACTTTCCAGCGATCCCGCGGTGCGCCGGCGAACTGGCCGTCTGGTAGCGGTCATCCACGAACGGCACGATCTCATCGCAGATGTAGTCGGCATAGTCGCCCGTGGCGCCAGAGTTGATGAACTGCGAGCCGCCGAGTGAGGTCCACGCGTCGACAAAGACGAGCACGCCGTCCGGGCACTCGCGTTCGCGATCACTGAACATCGCGTCGAACCGCTCGATCACCGTCGGCTCGAAGGCGGTGCGCCCGAGCCACATGTCCAGCTGGCCGCTGAAACCCTGAATCACGTAGATAGAGCCCACGTCGGTTGCGGTGCCGTTGACGACGCCCGGCGAAGCGTACACGTAGAGCGGGCGCCGGGTGGGGTCGCCGAGGGGGTTGCCGGCCAGGATCTCGGACTCGACAACGAGCTTGTCGAGCCTGCCGGCGAGCGGCTTCTCCCACGGCGCTCCGGCGAGCCCCTGGACCTCTTTCATCGTCATGTGAGTGACCGTATATGACCGCGCGGCTGCAGTGGGAACAGCCTTTGAAGCTCGACCTTTATAGTGAGGAAAATGACCGAACCCAGCGCCGCTTCCGACATTGATGCCGTAGAGACCAGCGAATGGCTAGACGCGATCGATGCCGTCGTTGAACACGACGGGCTCGATCGTGCGCGGCACCTTCTGACGCGCGCCGTCGAACGCGCGCAACACATCGGCAGTGGGCCGATCGCGACGCTCAACACGCCGTACGTGAACACGATCCCAGCCTCCCTCGATGAGCCGATCCCGGGCGACTCAGCGATGGAGCGCCGGCTGCGCTCGATCATGCGCTGGAATGCGATGGCGATGGTCGTGCGTGCCAACAAGACGACCTCGGAGCTGGGCGGTCATATCGCCTCCTATCAGTCGCTGGCGACCCTCTACGAGGTTGGCTTCAACCACTTCTGGCACGCCGCCTCGCAGGATCACGGCGGCGACCTCGTGTACTTCCAGGGGCACTCCTCCCCAGGCAACTACGCCCGCGCCTACCTCGAGGGCCGCCTGACTGAGGCCCACCTGGACAGGTTCCGACAGGAGGTTGGCGGTGAGGGTCTCTCTTCATACCCCCACCCTTGGCTGATGCCCGACTTCTGGCAGTTCCCGACCGTCTCACTCGGCATCGGGGCGCTCACCTCGATCTACCAGGCGCGCTTCATGAAGTACCTGAGCGCGCGATCGATCACCGAGACCAACGGGCGCAAGGTGTGGGCCTTCCTCGGTGACGGTGAGATGGATGAGCCCGAGTCGATGGGTGCGATCGGCCTGGCCGGGCGCGAGCAGCTGGACAACCTGATCTGGGTCGTCAACTGCAACCTGCAGCGGCTCGACGGGCCTGTGCGCGGCAATGGAAAGATCATCCAGGAGCTGGAGTCGGACTTCCGCGGCGCCGGGTGGAATGTGATCAAGGTGATCTGGGGCTCGCGCTGGGACGCGCTGCTCGACGCCGATGTGGACGGGCGCCTCGTGCACGTGATGACAGAGGCGGTTGACGGCGAATACCAGACCTACAAGTCGCGCGACGGCGCCTACGTACGCGAGCACTTCTTCGGCAAGGACCCGGTGCTGCTGGATCGCGTGGCGCACATGAGCGACGACGAGATCTGGCAGCTGAACCGCGGCGGGCTTGACCAGCAGAAGGTCTACTCCGCCTACTCGCAGGCGGTGCGTGAGGTCGGCCGCCCCACCGTGATCCTCGCCAAGACGATCAAGGGTTACGGGATGGGCACCTCCGGTGAAGGCCAGATGATCGCCCACCAGGCCAAGAAGATGGCCGAGGATGCGCTGCTGGCCTTCCGTGACCGCTTCGAGCTACCGCTCACCGACGAGCAGGTCCGCGCGGCCGAGTACTACAAGCCACCTGAGGACTCTCCGGAGATTCAGTACATGCGCGAGCACCGCGCTGCGCTGGGCGGCTCACTGCCGGCGCGCCGCCGCACCTCCGAACCACACAAGGTGCCGGAGCTCGATGCCTTCTCATCGCAGCTGGAGGGCACCGGCGAGCGCGAGGTCTCGACGACCATGGCGTTCGTGCGCGTGCTGGCGACCCTGTTGCGCGACAAGCAGATCGGCAGGCGGATCGTGCCGATCGTGCCCGACGAGTCGCGCACCTTCGGCATGGAGGGCATGTTCAGGCAGGTCGGCGTGTACTCACACGTCGGGCAGCTCTACCAGCCGCAGGACTCCGAACAGCTGAGCTTCTACAAGGAGGACCGGCACGGGCAGATCCTCGAGGAGGGCATCAACGAGGCCGGGTCGATCTCTTCGTTCATAGCCGCCGGCACCTCTTACAGCGCCCACAACGAGCAGATGATCCCGTTCTACATCTACTACTCGATGTTCGGGTATCAGCGGGTCGGAGATCTGATCTGGGCCGCGGCCGACAGCCGTGCCCGCGGCTTCCTCCTGGGCGGCACCGCAGGGCGTACGACCCTCAACGGCGAGGGACTGCAACACGAGGACGGCCACAGCCATGTGCTCTTCTCGGTGGTCCCCAACTGCCGTGCCTACGACCCGGCCTACGCCTACGAGGTTGCGGTGATCATCCAGGAGGGTCTGCGGCGGATGGTCGCTGAGCAGGAGGACGTCTTCTACTACCTGACGCTGATGAACGAGAACTACGTCCATCCGCCGATGCCCGAGGCTGCCCAGGAGGGGATTCTGCGCGGCATGTACCTGCTGCGTGACGCGGGGTCGGCGCGCTCCAAGAAGCCGCGCGTGCAGCTGATGGGCTCGGGCACGATCCTGCGCGAGGTTCTGGCAGCCGCGGAGCTTCTGGAGGCCGACTTCGGTGTTCTCGCGGATGTCTGGAGCGTCACCTCCTTCAGCGAACTTCGCCGCGAGGGCGTTGAGATCGACCGCTGGAACACGCTCAACCCGCTGGCGAAGCAGCCGAAGGTCCCATTTGTGACCACCCAGCTCAAGGGCCGACAGGGGCCGGTGATCGCCTCCACCGACTACATCCGCTCCTACCCGGAGATGATCCGCGCCTGGGTACCCGGGGAGTACCGTGTGCTCGGCACCGATGGCTTCGGCCGCAGCGATTTCCGCAAGGCGCTACGCAGCTTCTTTGAGGTCGATCGCCACCATGTGGTGATCTCCGCGCTCAAGGCGCTGGCGGACGATGGCGTCGTTCCCCTGAAGCAGGTTGCCGACGCGATCAAGAGCTATGGGATCGACCCGGCGGCACCGATGCCGACGACCGTATGAGCGCCGCCGGCTCGCTGGTCAAGATAGCGGTCCCTGACATCGGCGACTTTGGTGAGGTCCCGGTAATTGAGATCCTCGTTTCGGTCGGTGACACGGTCGTCGCCGAGGATCCGCTGGTAACGCTCGAGTCCGACAAGGCGACGATGGACGTGCCGTCACCCTCGGCGGGCGTGGTTAGGGCGATCCACGTGAAGGTCGGGGACAAGGTCGGCGAAGGTTCGGCGCTTGTCGACTTGGAGGGTGCTGTCGCGGCGGCGCGTGAAGAGCAGCCCTCGCCTCGCTCCGACATGGCGCAGACGCCCGAGACACCCACTCAGGTCGCGCCAGCAGGGAAAGCTGGTGGAGGTTCGAAGTCCGGCGAGCGCAATGGGGCTGGGGTTTATGCGAGCCCATCTGTGCGCCGCCTGGCGCGAGAGCTGAGCGTCGACCTGCACGGCGTCAGCGGCAGCGGGCGCAAGGGCCGCGTGGTCGCCCAGGACGTACGCGGGGCCGGCGGTGGCGGCTCGAGCGCTCAAGTTCCCACAGACGGCGGCGCGGCCGGGCTGAACCTCGCACCGTGGCCGACGGTTGACTTCGAGAAGTTCGGTGAGATCGAGCGGGTCGAGCGCACGCGCATCCAGAAGATCTCCGCACCGAATCTGGCGCGTAACTGGGTGATGATCCCCCACGTCACCCACAACGACGAGGCCGACATCACCGCGCTGGAGGCGTGGCGTAAGCAGCTCAACGCTGAGAACGCCAAGAGCGCCGTCAAGTTCACGATGGTCTCCTTTTTGATCGCCGCCTGCGTCGCCACGCTCAAGGAGTTTCCGACGTTCAACTCGTCGTTGGACGGCGACGAGCTCGTGCTGCGCAAGTACTTCAACATCGGCTTCGCCGCTGACACGCCGGGTGGCCTCGTGGTCCCCGTGATCAAGCATGCCGACACCAAGGGGCTGGTTGAGATAGCGCGGGAGCTCACCGAGCTCTCCGGTAAGGCCCGCGAGGGCAAGATCGGCCCCGGCGACATGAGCGGCGGCACCTTCACCATCTCCTCACTCGGCGGTATCGGCGGAACCTCATTCACGCCGATCATCAACGCCCCCGAGGTAGCGATCCTCGGCGTCACCCGCGCCACGGTGAAGCCCATCTGGGACGAGCAGGCCGGTGAGTTCGCGCCGCGTCTGATGGTGCCGCTCTCACTCTCCTACGACCACCGCGTGATCGACGGCGCCTCCGCCGCGCGGTTCGTCGCCCACCTGGTCAAGGTCCTCGGTGATCTGCGCAGGGCGCTGCTGTGAGTGACGTCGAAGTTCGCGTCCCGGACATCGGAGATTTCGCCGATGTTCCGGTCATCGAGGTCCTCGTGAAGGTCGGCGATACGGTCGCCGTGGAAGACCCGCTGATCACGCTCGAGTCTGATAAGGCGACGATGGACGTCCCCTCCCCGGTGGCCGGAACGATCAAGCAGCTGGCGGTGAAGCTCGGTGACAAGGTCGCTGAGGGCAGTGTGCTGCTGACGGTCGAGGCCGCCGGCAGCGATGCCGCGCCAGCCGCCGGCAGCGATGCCGGCCCAGCCGCTGGTGCGCCCCGCGCCACTTCGGCGTACGCGGCGGCGCCGCCACCGCCGGCTGGCGGTTCGCGGGATACGCAGGTCTTGGTTATCGGGTCCGGACCTGGCGGGTACACCGCCGCGTTCCGTGCTGCCGACCTCGGGCTCAAAACCATGTTGGTGGAGCGCTACGAGACTCTTGGCGGTGTTTGCCTGAACGTCGGGTGCATTCCGTCAAAGACGCTGCTGCACGCTGCGCGCGTGATTGCCGAGAGTGAGGAGATGGCCGAGCATGGCGTCAGCTTCGGGGCCGCTGACGTTGACCTCGGCAAGCTGATGGAGTTCAAGACCGGCGTGGTGGGCAAGCTGACTGGCGGGCTCAAGCAGCTGGCGAAAGCGCGCAAGGTCGAGGTGGTGACCGGCACCGCCAAGTTCACGGGCGCCAACTCCGTTGCCGTCGCTGACCGCACCATCACCTTCGACAGCTGCATCATCGCCGCGGGCTCACACGCGGTAAAGCTGCCGTTCATCCCCGATGACCCGCGTGTGATCGATTCAACCGGCGCGCTCTCTCCCGATGAGATCCCCAAGCGCCTGCTGGTTCTCGGCGGCGGCATCATCGGCCTGGAGATGGCCACGGTCTATGACGCCCTCGGTGCCAAGGTAACGGTCGTGGAGATGCAGAACCAGCTGATCCCGGGCTGCGATCCGGAGATTGTCAAGCCGTTGCACGCCCGCATCTCAAAGCGCTACGAGTCGATCCTGCTCGGAACCCAGGTCACGGCCGTCAAGGCCAACAAGACCGGCCTCAAGGTCTCATTCTCCGAGGGCAAGGATCAGGTCTTTGACCAGATCCTCGTCGCCGTCGGGCGCACCCCCAACGGTAAGGCACTGGACGCTGATAAGGCCGGCGTGAACGTGGACGAGCGCGGCTTCATCCCCGTCGACAAGCAACAGCGCACGAACGTGCCCGGCATCTACGCGATCGGCGACATAGTCGGCAATCCGATGCTCGCACACAAGGCGACTCACGAGGCTAAGGTTGCAGCCGAGGTCATTGCCGGCGTGGCGGGCGCCGAGTTCGACGCCAAGACGATCCCGTCCGTCGCCTATACCGACCCCGAGGTGGCCTGGATGGGGTTGACCGAGACCGCCGCCAAGGCCGACGGCATCAAGTATGAGAAATCATCTCTTCCCTGGGCTGCATCGGGGCGCGCACTGGGCCTGGGCCGTTCCGAAGGCGTCACCAAGCTGCTCTGGGAGCCCGAGACCAAGCGGCTGCTCGGCGCATCGATCGTCGGCACCGGCGCGGGCGACCTGATCGCTGAGACCGTGCTGGCGCTCGAGGCCGGACTGGACGCGCAGGACATCAGCCTCACCGTGCACCCGCACCCGACGCTCTCAGAGACAATCGCGTTCGCCGCTGAGGTCGAAGACGGCACCATCACCGATCTGATGCCACGGCGCGGCTGACCGCCGCTACGTCAAGCGTGGGTCGCAGGGCTCACGACGCACCCCTGCCGCGCCGGGCGCGGCGGACGAGCCAGAGCGCCACCAGCGGTACAGCGTTGAGCGCTACGCGCAGCACTGCCTGCTTGCGGCGAGTTGAGCGTGGGACTCTGTGAGCCTCATCAGGAGAGGGCATGGCGAACTCTTCCGCTGCCAGCACGTCGTGTGGCTCATCAGCTACCAGATCAGGCGGCAGGATGAGCTTCTCGGGACGCAGAGCCGGGTCTGGTGCAGGGACCCCAAACTCCTCCGCTGCAAGCACGTCCACTGGCGCGGGCTCGTTGTGCTTGTCGCGTGGCATGCCCCGCAATCTTCGCAGACTTACGCGCATCCGCAACCCCAGCCGACAGATACGCGATAATCTAAGTGCTTGACGCTGAGATCGTCAGACGACTGACGTCAACGCATGGTAGTATTCACTTACTTCCCGTAAGTCCGTCTTGAAAGTGAAGCCCCTAATGAGTCGACTGTTACTTGTGCCGCTGGACGACGCCGTCGTCTTCCCGGGAATGAACATCACGCTGCCGGTTGACGCCGGCGATGGCGAAGAGCGGGTCCTGCTCGTTCCCCGCCACGAGAAGGAGTTCGCGGCGGTCGGCACCGTCGCGACCGTCACCGATCGGGTGCGCCTGCCCGGCGGCGTCCACGCTGTGGTACTCGAGGGCGAACACCGCGGGGTGGCAGGCGCTGCGGTGACCGAGCCCGATGGACGGCTCTACGTCGACGTGGACGAGCGGCCCGACCCGACCGGGGTCCCTGACCGCGAAACCCGTGAGGTTGAGCGCGAATACCGCGCAGTTGTCGAGGAGATCCTCGAGCTGCGCGACGCCGACGGCCGTATCGGCGCGTTCCTGCGCGGCATCACCGAGGCCGGCGCCCTGGCCGACACGTGCGGCTACTCCCCTGACCTCAACTACGACCAGCGCCTCCAGCTCTTGCAGGCCGTTGACGTCGTGGAGCGGCTGAACCTGGCCCTGCGGTTCCAGAAGGAACGCCTGGCCGAGCTGCAGGTCCGTAAGCGGATCCGTGACGACGTGGAGTCCGGCGCCGAGAACCAGCAGCGCGAATACTTCCTGCGCAAGCAGATGGACTCGATCCGTCGTGAGCTGGGCGAGGACGACGCCTCCGTGGTGGAGGAGTACCGGACCAAGATCGCCGAGGCCGGTATGCCCGACGCGGTGCGTGAGCAGGCCGACAAGGAACTGGGCCGCCTGGAGCGGGTCGGCGAGCAGAGCGGGGAGTCAAGCGTGATCCGGGCCTACCTCGACTGGTTGATCGCGGTTCCGTGGGGCAAACTCTCTGATGAGCGCCTCGACCCCGTTTACGCCCGTGAGGTGCTGGACGCCGACCACGCCGGGCTTGAGGACGTCAAGGACCGCATAGTCGAGTACATCGCCGTCAAGAAGCTGCGCCAGGAGCGGGGCATCACCGACGACAAGCGCTCCGGCGCGATCTTGACGCTGATCGGCCCTCCCGGTACCGGCAAGACGTCGATCGGCGAGTCAATCGCCCGCGCGACCGGCCGTGAGTTCATCCGTATCTCACTGGGTGGCGTGCGCGACGAAGCGGAGATCCGCGGCCACCGCCGCACCTACATCGGCGCCCTGCCGGGACGGCTCGTGCGCGCGCTGCGGGACGCAGGCACCATCAACCCGGTGATCATGCTCGATGAGGTGGACAAGGTCGGCGCCGACTGGCGCGGGGACCCGGCCTCGGCGCTGCTCGAGGTCCTGGACCCCGCACAGAATCACAGCTTCCGCGACCACTACCTGGACGTGGAGCTCGACCTGAGCGGTGTCATGTTCATCGCGACCGCCAACGTGGCCGACACCATCCCCGGGCCGCTGCTCGACCGCATGGAGGTGATCCGCTTCGACGGATACACCACGAGTGAGAAGGTCGCGATCGCTCGCGGCTATCTCTGGCAGCGTCAGCTCGACCGCAACGGCCTCAGGGCCGAAGAGGTCGAGGCGGACGATGAGCTGCTGCGCACGATCGTCACCGAGTACACCCGCGAGGCCGGGGTGCGCAACCTCGAGCGTGAGATCGGCACTCTGCTGCGTAAGACGGCGACCCAGATCGCATCAGGCAAGGAGAAGGCGCCCGTGAAGCTCGATCTGGAAGCGCTGCGCGACGCCCTTGGGCGCCAGAGGCACTTCCAGGAGTCCGCTATCCGCACGGCGATCCCGGGTGTTTCCACCGGGCTCGCGGTTACCGGAGCCGGCGGCGATGTGCTCTTCATCGAGGCGACGACCATGGCCGGCAAGTCAGGCTTGACACTGACTGGCCAGCTGGGTGACGTGATGAAGGAGTCCGCGCAGATCGCGCTTTCCTACGTGCGTGGTCACGCTGAGGGGCTGCACATCGACCCGACGGCCTTTGACGAGCGCTCATTCCACATCCACGTGCCGGCGGGCGCGATCCCGAAGGATGGCCCCAGCGCGGGCGTCACGATGGTCACCGCCCTGGCGTCGCTGCTCTCCGGGCGACCTGTGCGCCATACGGTCGGCATGACCGGAGAGGTCACGCTCCAGGGACGGGTGCTGCCGATCGGTGGCGTCAAGCAGAAGGTGCTTGCAGCGCACGCGGCCGGCCTGACCGAGGTGGTGCTGCCTGAGCGCAACCGTGGCGACGTTGATGATGTGCCCGCGGAAGTCCGAGAGGCGATGAAGTTTCACTTCGCAATGTCAATCGATGAGGTGCTGGCGGCGGCACTCGAGCCGAGCACCGTGGCGGCGGCCGCCTAGGAGATGGTGCTGGGGCTGGTCAACGGACCGGCCCCAGCACCGCCCGCCTTACCGCGCCCTCAGTAGAGGATGTAGCCGGTCGGGCTGAGAATAAAGCCCTTCTTGTCGGTCGCAAAGCAGTTGACGCCGAACCCGCGCACCTGGCAGGTGATGCCCCCGACCGTGTCATCGAAGCCGTTCTGCACGACCTTGGCGCCGGCTCGCAATGCGCTGCCTCCACCGCAAGCGAACTGTGGCAGGCGGGCGCGGGCGCTGATGACAAGCACGATCCCCGTGCCCCAGCTCTGGGTGCAGCTCGAGGGTTGCGCGGGCGCCGTCCAGGTCTGATGCGCGACGTCGCAACGGACGCTGCCGCCGCCGATCACGCAGCCGACACCGCCGCTTGAGACCTTGAAGCTCGTCAGTGAGAGCGCCGCGTGTGTGGAAGGTAGAAACGCGCCGGCCGGGACCTTCGGCGCGACTGTGACGGTCTTGGTTATGTACTTGGGCTGGTACCTGGTGACGGTGACGATCTTGATCTTCGTTTTGGCCCGCACCGTTTTGGTAACAGTCTTGGCCGGGGCCGTCTTGGCCGTCGTCGCGGTGGTGGTCCTCGCGGTGGTGGTCGTCTTGGCAGCCGTGCTCTTCGTGGTGGGCGTCGCGCCGCTGGAGAGGGCGAGCCCCTCTGAGACGTTCGCAGCCGTCGTTGCCGTCTCGCTCTTGGTGGATGTTTTGATGACCGGTGTCGAAGCAGACTTCGTGGTGCTCGTCCCTACCAGCGCGGCGTCGAACGTGGTCGAGCTGGTGGTAGGGGTGGTGGCCGGTGCAGCGGCGGTTGTGGAAGTGGTGGCGGCGCTGGACCCACAGCCAGCCACCACTACGGCCGCGGCCAGTCCGGCCACCACTTTCGGAATGCGCGAATTCCGAAAAGGGTACGGTCTAGGTATGAGCACGATTATCGCTTCCGATGAACGCAGAGTCATAGATTCGGTCCCGCATAGGCTGTTTATCGGCGGTTCTTGGCAAGAAGGTGAGCACGGAACGTTCGAGGTTGAAGATCCCTCAACCGGAGAGGTTCTCGCGCAGGTTGCAGACTCCTCTCCCGCCGACGCGCTGCGAGCGCTTGACGCAGCTAATCGGGCGGCCCCAGAGTGGGCCGCCCACCCCCCGCGCGAACGCGGGGAAATCCTGCGGCGCGCGTTCGACACGATCATCTCGCGTGCCGATGACCTCGCGTTGCTGATGACGCTCGAGATGGGTAAGCCGCTGGCTGAGTCACGCTCCGAGATCGTCTACGGGGCTGAGTTTTTGCGGTGGTTCTCTGAGGAAGCCGTACGGATAGATGGCCGCTACTCGACCGCCCCAAACGGTCAGGGGCGGCTGCTGACCATGCGGCAGCCGGTCGGCCCGTGCCTCCTGGTCACGCCGTGGAACTTCCCGCTGGCGATGGGCACCCGCAAGATCGGGCCGGCCATTGCAGCCGGTTGCACGATGATCGTCAAACCGGCCCAGCAGACACCGCTCTCAATGCTGGCGCTGGCCAAGATCCTCCAGGAGTGTGGGCTCCCGGGTGGCGTGCTGAACCTTGTGACATCGAGCAGGGCCGGCCCCGTGACAGCGCCGCTGATCGCCGACAAGCGGTTGCGCAAGCTTTCGTTCACCGGCTCGACCGCGGTGGGACGTGCCCTGATGGGACAGGCCTCTGAGACGCTGCTGCGGCTCTCCATGGAGCTCGGTGGCAACGCCCCATTCCTGGTCTTTGAGGACGCCGACATCGACGCGGCTGTGCAGGGCGCGGTGCTCGCCAAGATGCGCAACGTGGGCGAGGCGTGCACCGCGGCCAACCGCTTTCACGTCCACGAGTCGGTTGCCGACGAGTTCTCAAAGAAGCTCGCCGCGCGTCTCGGCGCGATGAAGCTCGGACGCGGAACCGAAGCGCAGGTCGAGGTCGGGCCGCTGATCGACGGCAAGCAGCGTGACAAGGTCGCCGCGCTCGTCGACGATGCGGTCGAACGCGGCGCCAAGGTGCTCACCGGCGGCAGCGCCGTCGACGGGCCCGGTTACTTCTACGAGGCCACTGTGCTCGGCGACGTCCCCGACGGCAGCGAGCTGCTCAGCGAGGAGATCTTTGGTCCGGTCGCCCCCGTGCAGAGCTTCTCCGATGAGGATGGCGCCCTGGCCGACGCGAACGCCAGCGAGTTTGGCCTGGCGGCGTACCTCTTCACACGGGACATCAAACGCGCGCTCAGGGTCTCCGAGCGCCTTGAGAGCGGCATGATCGGCCTGAATCAGGGCCTCGTCTCCAACCCTGCCGCCCCGTTCGGTGGAATCAAACAATCCGGCTTCGGACGCGAGGGCGGCCCTGAGGGCATCAACGAGTACCTGGAGACCAAGTACATCGCCGTCAACATGGATTAGGGGTAGGAGAACTCGAAATCGCGTGCCCGTACTAGCCTTGTGGGCTGGTGAGCAATGTCGGCTGAATCGGAGGGACGAGCGTGACCTTCCTGCGCACGGTTTCAGGACGCCGCCTGCTGGCGGTGATCCTCGGAGTTGTCGGTGCCTGCGTGCTTGGCACCGCGATCGCAATTGCGGCGACCGGCAGCGGCCCGGTCCCAGCTCCCGCTTCACTGGCTGACGCGCTCCACAGCGCACTGAATGACAAGGGCGTCGCCGGGGTCAGCGCGAACATCAGCTTCACCGACAACCTCTTCTCCGGCAGCTCGATCGAAACCTCCGATCCGCTCATCACCGGTGCGACCGGTCGGCTCTGGGCCACAGATGGGCACCTGCGGATCGAGCTCCAGTCCGACAACGGAGACAGCGAGATTGTGCTGAACGGCCGCAGCTTCTGGGCCTATGACCCGGCCTCCAACACCGTTTACGAGGGCGTTCTGCCGCCACAATCCCACACGGACACGGCCGACAAGAGTGCCCAGGCCCGACCTACGGTCACCGAGATCCAGAGCCAGCTGGACCGCCTGCGCCGCCACGTCGATCTCTCGGGGGCGATGCCCACCGATGTCGGCGGGCAACCCGCCTACACCGTGTCGCTGACCCCCAAGACGAGTGCCGGGTTGATCGGCTCGACCGAGCTCTCGTTCGACGCGAACAACGCCGTTCCGCTGGACTTCGCGGTCTTTCCCCGCGGTGACAGCACACCGGCGCTGGAGCTGCAGGCCACGAGCGTGAGTTACGGCGCGGTGCCGCTCTCGGACTTCCAGATCTCCCCCCCGGCCGGGGCGCAGGTCGTGCATCTGTCGCTGTCGCAGGATCACGCTGAGAACGGCTCTTCCAGCCGGCACCATCAAGACGTGCAGGTCGTCGGCAAGGGAGTGGGCAGCGTGGTCGTGATCAAGCACGCGGTTGGCGCGAGCGCTCAGACGGGCAGCGGGCCCGCGGGATCGCTGCCGTTGCAGACAGTCAAGATCGACGGCACCAGCGCTCAGCAACTCTCGACCTCGCTCGGGACCGTGCTCGAGTTCACGCGGGACGGCGTCAGCTACCTGCTGGCCGGCTCGGTGAGCTCAGCGACGCTGGACTTGGTCGCGCAGGGGCTGTGACGGTCCCACCACCCCCGATCGAGGTCCGCGGCCTCGTCAAGCGTTACGGTGAGCTGACCGCCGTGGATGGCGTCGACCTCACAGTCGAGTCGGGCGATGTCTACGGCTACCTTGGACCGAACGGTGCCGGCAAGACCACGTCACTGCGTATGATGCTCGGCCTGATTCGGCCCACCGCGGGGACGGTGCGCCTCTTCGGCCGTGACCCCAACGCGAACGCTGCCGCGCTTGACGGCGTGGCCGGCTTTGTGGAGGCGCCCACCTTCTATCCGTACATGAGCGCACGCCGCAACCTTGAGATGCTTGCGGCGTTCGATGGTGACGACGCGTCCGAGCGGATCGGCTGGGCACTCGACACCGTCGAGCTTACTGGGCGCGCCGCTGACCGGGTCGGCGGCTTTTCGCACGGCATGCGCCAGCGCCTCGGGATCGCGGCCGCGCTGCTGCGCAGCCCGAAGCTGCTCCTACTGGATGAGCCCGCGACCGGCCTGGACCCGGCCGGGATGCGCGATATGCGTCTGCTGATCCGCCGTCTCGCCGACGACGGCATGACCGTGCTGCTCTCCAGCCATCTGCTCGCCGAGGTGGAGGAGCTGTGTGACCGTGTTGCGATCCTGCGCTCTGGGCGGATCGTGTATGAGGGGACGATCGCAGCACTGGCGCGTGGTGCCGGGACCGTCTATCGCCTCGCCAGCACCGATGATGAGCGCGCCCGCGCGATCTGCACCGCACAACCGGGCATCGGCGAGCCGAAGGATGCGCACGGCCGCATCACGTTCGTGGGCGACGAGGCGGCCGTTGCTGAGCTCTCACGTTCACTCGTGGAGGCGGGGGTTCTGATCCATGAGCTGGCCCCGCAGTCGGTCACGCTCGAGGATCTCTTCTTCTCACTGACCGAAGGTGATGGCGCCGCGCCTGCCGCCGGACCTGGATCGCCGGCGACAGCGCAGGCGGCGCTGTGAGCACCGTGGCGCAGCGGCCGGAGGGTGCGCCCGCGCTACCGACGGTTTCGCGACGCCCAGGGATCTGGGACGTCTACCGCTGGGAGCTGGTCAAGCTTCGCTACCAGAAGCGGACCTACCTCGGCTTGGGCGGGGCTGTGCTCGTGCCACTGCTGTTCGTGGTGGCGATCCAGGTCCAGCCGATGACCCACCACCACAACGACTTTGCATTCTCGGGCTACCTCACGCGCAGCGGCTTGGCGATGCCGCTGGTGATCCTGCTGTTCGGCGCCGTCTGGATGTTCCCGCTGATCGTCGCGCTCGTGGCGGGTGACATCTTCGCCTCCGAGGATCAGAACGGCACGCTCAAGACCGTACTCACGCGCTCACTGGAGCGCCACCAGATCTTTGCCGGCAAGGCGCTGGTGGCCGCGACCTATGCGACGGTCGCGATCCTGCTGGACGGGACCGTGGCGGTCGTGGCCGGCTGCCTGCAATCGGGCTTCAACAGCCTTCAGAGTCTTTCGGGCACGATCGTCTCTGCGCCCAAGGCGCTTGAGCTCGTTTACGTGAGTCTGATCGTGTACCTCGTTCCGATCGCAGCGATCGTCTGCATCGGACTGCTGCTCTCGACGCTGACCCGCAACAGCGCCGCGGCTGTGGTCGGCACGCTGATGATCTCACTGCTGATCCAGCTGCTGGGCGTGCTGCCGGGACTCAGCGGCATCCAGCCGTATCTGCTCAGCACGCAGTTCAACGCCTGGCAAGGCTTCCTGCGCACGCCCACTGACTGGGCGCCGATCATCCAGGCACTCTGGGTCTGTGCGCTGTACGGCGTTCCAGCCTTGGTCGCGGCGCTTCTGATCTTCCTGCGTCGGGACGTAGCGGGGGGTTGATCAGGGGCGGCGTTCACGCTCAGATAGCGCGGAAGCGGGGGCCTAGTGCGTCGCCTCCTGCGCACGCCTCGGGAGTTTCCAGCCGGGACGAACAAAGTGGCAGGTGTAGCCGTTCGGGTAGCGCTCCAGGTAATCCTGATGCTCGGGCTCGGCCTCCCAGAACGGCCCGGCGGGCTCCACCTCGGTGATGACCTCGCCTGGCCAGAGGCCGGAGGCGTTGATGTCGGCGATCGTGTCCAGCGCCACGCGACGCTGCTCATCGTCCAAGTAGTAGATCGCGGAGCGGTAGCTCGCCCCGATGTCGTTGCCCTGACGGTCCTTGGTGGTCGGGTCGTGGATCTGGAAGAAGAACTCCAGCAGGTCCCGGTAGGAGATCCGTTCGGGGTCAAAGCGGATCTCAATCCCCTCCGCGTGCGAGCCGTGGTTGCGGTAGGTGGCGTTCGGTGTGTCGCCGCCTGTGTAGCCGACGCGCGTGCCGCTCACACCGTCGAGCTTGCGCACCAGATCCTGGACACCCCAAAAGCACCCGCCGGCAAGGATCGCCTTCTCGGTTTCAGCCATTTCTCAGCTCCTGCTCGTCATGGTTCGTTGGTCGCTCACCACATATGGTGACAACACGCCGCAGCGAGGCCCAAAGATCGCGGGCGTTTCACCCCGGCAACCGTGCCGCCGGCGCGCTCGCCGCCTCAGCCGACTCTGATGAGGACGATGGTGTTGAGGACGAACAACAGTGCGAACAAAACAGTCCAGCGGTTCAGGTTGCGCTCGACCAGGGAGCCGCCGCCGAAGGGGCTGCCACCACCGGTGCCGACGCCAAAGGCGCCGGAGAGGCCTGTGTCCTTACCGGAGTGCATGAGGATCAGGACCACCAGCATGATGCTGACGAAGACCTGAACTACGTCAAGAATGAAAGTCATCTCAGGCGCAGATGGTAGCTACTCATCGCCTGCCTCAGCATCGTCGCCCTCTCCCTCCCCCTCGGATCGGTCGAGCTCATCCAGGTGGCGGAGCAGCTCAATCGCCTCGGCGCGCAACGTCGAGTCGACCGCCGCGTAATCAGCGTCGGAGAGCTTGCCGGTCTGATGGTCCAGCTCCGCGTCTCGGATCTCCCGGTATTTGGCGTCGCGCGCAGCCTCCAGGTCGACCAGCGTCGACGCCCTCTCTGCGGCCTCACGCGTTGCGCGAGCATGCTCAGAGGCGTCCTGCGCTGACAGAGGCGAGCGTCGCAGCGGGCTGGTGACGACCAGCACGACGCCGACGAGCAGCATGAAGAGGATCACGTAAGGCATGTGGCCGGCGCTTGCGCTCGGGGGCGCCGGTCAGACAAGCTCGCGTGCCGCACGCGAGCGGGTCACGGCCGGACTGCGGCGACGGGCCGCCAGCGGCGCCGGCCACATCGCGATCAGGCCGCCCAGGGCTATGACGAAGGCACCGGCCCAGAGCCAGGTGACGAGCGGTGCGACGATCAGCAGGAACTGCACCGGGTAGGAGTGCTTCGTGTATTGGCCGACTATCTCGTCAACCAATTCATCGCGCAGCGTGTAGATCCCCGAGGCGTTGATGGCGGCGTTCTGCTCAGCAGCGCTCATGTGCTCCCGGTCTGTCTTGCGGATCAGCGAGTTCATGTAGCTCGCAAACAGCTTGTCGCCCTTGGTGATGTCCACCGCCAGCGGCTGCAGGTTCGCGGAGGCGACGGTCCAGATGTCACGCAGCGGGCCGGCGTCCAAGCCGATCGTGCTGTCAGCGTTGGAGCTGTCGAAGAAGCGGCTGATGATCCCGTCACTGCTGCTGGTCGACGGGTAGAAGCTCTGCTCGGTGCGTAGTGTCGTCACCTGTTTGCCGCCCTTGGTGACGTCGATCACCGCTCCGAACGACACCCGCTCGGCGCTCGTGACGGCGATCGGACGCACGTAGTGGAATACGTAGCCGTCGTTCGACACCGACTGACCGGGCCGCAACGTCGCGTTACGCGAATGCTGGAACGACGAGGACGCCGCCACGCCAATCAGCATCACGGCCAGTCCGAAATGCGCTATGTAGCCGCCGTAACGGCGGCGGTTGCGTCGCACCAGTGAGACGAACGCGACGGGCCAAACGTCCTTGGTCATCGCTCGCCGCGCAGCCGTGCCGCTGTACATCTCCTGGGCCACCGACGCCATCAGGAACGCTCCGGATCCGAACATCGCCAGCGCCAGCGGCTTGGTGTCGGCGTTGGTCAGGACCACCAGTAGGACCGTGACCAGCACGCCGAACGCGACCGGGAAGACAAAGTGCTCCTTCAGGTTCGCGAGCGTGGCCCGCCGCCAGGAGATCATCGGTCCGGCGCCCGCGAGCACCACGAGGATCAGTGCCAGCGGCACGATGAACGGCGTGAACGCGGGCGGGCCGACGGAGACCTTGGTGCCGGTGAGCGCGTCCGAGATCAGCGGGAACAGCGTGATCCAGAAGATCACGAACACCATCGCCACGAGCACCAGGTTCTGCAGCAGGAACATCGCCTCACGCGACAGCAGCGAGTCGATGCGGTGGTCTGTGCGCAAGCCGTCGCGCCGGTAGAGGATCAGGCCGATTGAGCCGATCACCATGATCCCGAGCAGAATCACGAACGGAACACCGAGCGTCGATGCCCCGAAGGCGTGGATCGAGTCGAGCACGCCCGAGCGCACGAGGAAGGTGCCGAAGATCGCCAGGGTCCCCGCCAGCAACACCAGCGACACGTTCCAGACCTTCAGCATGCCCCGCTTTTCCTGGATCTGGATCGAGTGGATGAACGCCGTGATCATCAGCCACGGCATCAGGGCCGCGTTCTCGACCGCGTCCCACCCCCAGTAACCGCCCCAACCGAGCTCCGTGTAGGACCAGCGGGCACCGAGCACAACGCCGACGCCGAGAAAGAGCCACGCCGCGAGCGCGAAGCGGCGCGTGTCGCGAATCCATTCGGAGCCGAGCTTGCCGGTGATCAGCGCGCCGATCGCGAAAGCGAACGGAATTGCCATCAGCGTGTACCCGGAGTAGAGCATCGGCGGGTGGAACATCATGCTCGGGTGCATCAGCAGCGGATCAAGACCGGCGCCGTTGCTGGGAGTCTGCGCCGGCGCGGTGGTCGCGAACGGGTCCGCCGCGAAGGCCGCCAGCGACGCGAAGAAGCCGGCCATGCCCATCAGTACGGCCGTCGCGTAAGGAGCGATCTCTCGCAGGCGTTTGCGCGTGATGAAGAGCACCAGGCTCGACCAGAGCGAGGCGAGCGTGACCCAGAGCAACAGCGACCCCTGCTGGGATGACCAAGGCGCCGTCAGCTTGTAAAAGGTTGGAATCGTGGTCGACGACGTGTCGGCCACCACCTTGAACGAGAATTCGTTACGGATGAACGCGATCTCAAGGATTGCGAAGGCGATCACGCTCAGCGCGCCCAAGCAGTAGACCGCGCGTCGCCCCGAGTCGACCCAGTCGCTCTGACCGGTGCGGGCTCCGTAGATCGAAGCGACAACGCTGTAGAGACAGACCCCGAGATCCAGCAGCAGGATCGCGCGACCGAGCTGCGCCATCAGTCGTTGGCCCCGGCTGCCGTCTGGTACTTAGACGGGCACTTGGTGGTCAGCGAGTTCTCCTGGCCCACAAATGAGCCGCCGGAGTCGTTGACCGTCACCATGACCGCGCGTCCAGGGGCAAACGGATCGGGCACCAGCCCGGTGTAGCGGACCGGAACCGTAACGGCACTGCCTGGATCGCGCACGCTGAAGACCAGCGTCGAGCCGAGGTGGCGCACGGAGCCGTCGACAACCGTGCCGGCCAGTATGTATTGGCCTCCGGGCTTCGCTCTCCGGGTTAGTTGCGCGGCGGTGAACTCATCGCGACCCGCACTGAAGCTGACGTAGATCAAAGCTGTAGCCAGCATCAGAGCGGCAGTCAGGGCGACTGTCAACCGGACCGCGCGCTTACGATTCGGGTCCATCAAGCGAGGATTCTCCCACAGGACGCGGCCATAGGCCGCCACCTCACGCGTCTTATCTTGCGCTTACGCGCGCTACAGGCGCGGCTGGGTCGGCGCTAAGCAGCCCACACCAGCCGGCCGGCTGCGCGCGCATGCGGTGAGACGCGCCCTGCGCCGCCGTCGCGCCGTCGCGATCAGCGGCCTGAGGAAGCGGCGAGCTACCTTCAAGGTCGATGTCAGAGCCGATCTTTGAGATCCGCACCCGCGCGAGCGACTCACAGGCCCGCACAGGCACGTTGAAACTCGCCAACGGTGAGGTCCAGACCCCAGCCTTTGTGCCGCTGGCAACGCGTGGTTCGGTCAAGACGCTCGAGCCCCGTGATGTCGAAGCGCTCGGCTACGAGATGGTCCTCGGCAACACCTTCCACCTCTACCTCACCCCCGGTCAGCAGCAGATCCGCGAGTACGGCGGCCTCGGTGAGTTCATGCGCTGGAAGCGCCCGATCATCACCGACTCCGGGGGCTTTCAGCTCTTCTCGATGGGCCACGGCAGCGTCGCCGACGAGATCAAGGGCCGCAACCGCAGTGGCGCGGGCGCCGGCAACACGACGAACGGAGCGATCCTGTCGATCAGCGAGGAGGGCGTGCGCTTCCGCTCATACGTGGACGGCGCTGAGCACTTCATGGCGCCCGAGACCTCGATGGAGGTCCAGGCGGCGCTGCGCTCGGACATAGCGCTCGCATTCGATGAGTGCACCCCGTTCCACGTGACACGCGACTACACGGCGCACTCAACCGAGCGCACTCACCGCTGGCTCGAGCGCTGCCTGACCTGGCACGAGCAGAACGGCCCGTCAGACCAGATGATCTACGGCATCGTCCAGGGAGGCGTCGAGCAGGATCTGCGGGTCGCGTCAGCTGAGACGATCGCCGCCAGCCGCTGCGGCGGGATCGCGATCGGCGGCTCCCTGGGGCGAGACAAGGCGCAGATGAATGCGGTGGTCGGCTGGACGACGCGGGCGCTCGACCGCTCCGCGGTCGAGCGCCCGCGTCACCTGCTCGGCGTCGGTGACATCGATGACCTCCTGATCGGCGTCGGGCAGGGCATCGACACGTTCGACTGCGCGATGCCCACACGCCTCGCCCGTCACGGTGTGGCGATCGTGCCGGACCCGGAAAGCCGCTGGCGCGTCGATCTCGCCAAGGGACGCTGGCGCGGCTCGCAGGAGCCGATTATGGAGGGCTGCCCCTGTCCGGCCTGTAGCACCGGCTTCACCAGGGGCTACATCCACTATGCGGCCAAGGCGGGCGAGACCACCGGTTCGCGACTGCTGACGCTCCACAACCTCAGCTACATCCAGCGGCTGATGGCCGATCTGCGCGACGCGATCGACGCCGGCACGCTCACGCAGACCACCGCGGCGTTCAGCGCCGGCGCCTCACCGAGCAGCTGACGGGAGTCAGCCCTTCGTGTACTTGCTGATGATGTTCTCGACCGAGTTGATCGCCGACTGGGCGTTTTTGGCCACAACCCGCTGGTAGTGGACCACGGTGCCCGAGTTGTCGCTCGCCAGAATGGCGACGAGGACTATCACGACTATCAGCACGATCACAGCCGCGAGTATCCAGCCGACACGCCGGGCGATGTGCCGGTCCGGCTCTCGCTCAACTCGCTGAGCCCGCACAGGCTCTGGAGCCGGAGGTAGCGGCCGGTTGGCCGGCACCTCACGAGGCCGGTGCGAGTGCGACCGCGTGCGCGGTGCCGGTGCCACGACGACCGTGGCCGCCGTCGGCGGGCCGGACGACAGCACGCGCGTCACCGCGGTGCGCTCCATCGCACGTGTCCGCGACTTGTCGTCGTACGGTGACTTGCCTCGGGCGCCGCCGCCGATCAGCTCCGCCAGCTCCATCGCCGTCGCCGGGCGGTCCTGCGCGTGCGTCGAGATTGAGAGCACCACAGCTTCGGCCAGCTCTCGCGGAACCCGCGGGTTGAGCTCGTCGAGCGGCGTCGGCGACTCTCGCTGCTGTTTGAGCGCAAGCTCCGAGAGCGATGTGGCGTCGTAGGGCAACCGTCCGGAGAGCAGCTGATATGCGACCACGCCAAGCGAATAGAGGTCTGCCTGGGGCCCGGCCTCGTCGCCGCGCGCCTGCTCGGGTGAGAGATAGGCGGCGGTGCCGAGCACCGAGCCGACCTGCGTGATGCTCGACTGGTCGGCGGCGCGCGCGATGCCGAAATCGGCCAGTTTGACAACTCCGCTCTCCGAGACCAGCAGGTTCCCCGGCTTCACGTCACGGTGGATGACGCCGTTGCGGTGAGCGTAATCGAGACCGCGGCACGCCTGCGCGACGATGTCCACGGCCTGCTCGACATCGAGATGACCGCGGTCGCGCAGCAGCTCTGCGCATGAGTGCCCGGTCACGCACTCCATCACGATGAAGTGCTGGCTGGTCGCCTGATCAAAGCCGAAGTCGTAGACCTGCACCACGTTCGGGTGCACAAGCCGCGCCGCCGCGAGCGCCTCGCGCTTGAAGCGCGACACGAACGTGGGATCGTCGGCCAGGTGCTCAGCGAGCAGCTTCACCGCGACCTTGCGCTCGAGCCGTTCGTCGACCGCCAGCATCACGGTCGACATCCCGCCGACACCGAGGCGTCCCTCGACCCGGTAGCGGCCGGCGATCTTCTGTGTGGCGGGGCTCATCCGGTCCCCTGCGCGCCGTCACCGTAGCCGGTGCTGTTGGTCACGGTGGTGGTCGTGCCCCCACCAAAGCCGCTGCCGCCGCTCGGCGTGGTCGTCGTGTCCGTCGTGCTCGTCCCCGTGCCGGTCCCGGTCGTCGTCGTGTCGGTGGGCGTCGTGAACGTGATCACGGTCGTCGTCGGCGTGGTCTGCGTCGGCGTGGTATCGGTAGACGTGTCAGTGGTGGTCGTCGTCGGCGTCGTATCGGTATTCGTCTTGATCGTCGCCGTATTCGTGGTGTCCGTCTGCGTCTTGCTCGTGCGCGTCGTCTGTGTGTCAACCGGGCAATCCCTGGCCGCGAGCGTTTGGATCGTCTGAGCGCCCTGGTCGAGGTTCTGGACCAGGGTGGCGTTGACCGAGTTCAGCGCGTCAACCTTGCTGCGGAAGCTGTTGATGTCACTCGCCGCCGCGCGGCAGCGATACGACGCCAGATCCTGCGACGCTTGCTCCAGCTGCGCGCTGAGCCGGTTGGCTTGATCTGAAGAGAGCAGGCTACCGCTGCCCCCGCAGCCGACCAGCGCGGAGACGGCGAAGCCGAGACCGGCAGCCACGATTGCCCGATTGGCGAATCCCATCCGCCGCCTGACTTTAGCGGCCCCTACGGCCGCGCCCTGGGCGCTCGCTTGCCTTTTAGGAAGCGCTTACTCGTCCTGACCCAGTGAAGGAGGCCCGTCGAACTCGGGCAGGTTCTTGATGTTCTCGCGCGTCTGCCACTTGGAATAGTTGTCTTCCATGGCGTCGATCAGCTCACGCATGAACTTCGGCGAAAGGTTGATCCGCGAGACGACCACGCCCGGGATCTCGCTGTCTTCGACCTCATGGTCGACACGCGCGAAGGTGACCGTGAACTCATAGTCCGAGTGACTCACGTTGGCAAAGTTCGAGTAGTGGCCCGCCATCACCTCGGGCGCGAAGTGGATGTTGATGTGCCGCTCGGGCTGATTGGGTTCGTCCATGGTCTTAGAGCTTATCCCGTTAGGTCGCCGCGCCTAAATCTCTCTCAGTACCGGCGCTGCACCGTACCGGTCGCCCGCCCCTTCCGGCCCGAGCTCTTACTATTCCAGCGTGCGGATCATCATCGTCGCCGTGGGTCGTCTGCGGTCACCTTTCATTGACGATGTGGGGCACTACACCAAGCTGCTGAGCCGCTACGCACGCCTGGAGCTGATCGACGTCCGTGAGGATCAGCAGGTCGGACGCCGGATTCCTGAGCGGGCGTTCGTCTCGCTGCTCGACGTGGAGGGCGAGTCGCTGGACTCGGTTGCGTTCAGCCGCTTCCTGGAGGGACGTCGCGCCAGCGGGCGCGACCTGTGCTTCGTGATCGGCGGGCCGTTCGGCGCCGTGAGCCTCGAGCACGTCGACCACCGGCTCTCACTCGGAGCGATGACCCTGCCCCATCAGCTCGCCCGCGTGGTTCTGCTGGAACAGATCTATCGCGGTCACAAGATCCTCGCGGGCGAGCAGTATCACTACTGACACCATGAACAAACTCCACCGACGCGAACTTGCGCAGTTCAACCGCCGTCTGATCTGGCTACTCTGCGCTCTCCTTGTGGTGGTGGTGCTCGGCAGCTTCGCCTTCGCACTGGTTGAGCACGTCTCCCCCATGTTCGGCCTGCTCTGGACGCTCGACACGATCACCACGCTCGGCACGGTCGCCGAACCGCACGACACCGGAGGGCGCCTGATCGTCGCCGTACTGGAGATCATCGGCATAGGTACGCTCTTCTACGGCCTGGCCACCGTCGCAGAGTTCTTCGTGTCCGGGCAGCTGACCGGCATACTCGACGAGCGCCGCATCCAGAAGATGATCGACTCCTATTCAGAGCATTACATAGTCTGCGGCTACGGCCGCGTCGGGCGCCAGGTCGCACGCGATCTCAAGGAACACGACGTGCAGATAGTCGTGATCGACCACGACCCGACACACCGGGAGACGGCAAGCGCCGACGGCGTTCCCTACCTCGAGGGCCACGCCTCCGACGATGACGTGCTGCTGCAGGCCGGCATCAAGCGCGCGGCCGCGGTGATCGCCTGTGTCGACTCCGACGCCGAGAACATATACGTCGCGCTCAGCGCCCGGGAGCTGCGCGCTGACATCAAGGTCATAGCCCGCGCGTCAGCGGACGACGCCGAGCGCAAGTTGATCCGGGCGGGCGCTGACCAGGTGATCTCTCCGTACAAGACCACGGGTACGGCGATGGCGCGGTGGGCGCTGGGCGAGCCAAACCGCCGCGTCCAGCACACCGACCCTTGAGCAAGCTTCACGATGACTGATCCCGTCTCTCAGATCCGTGACGCGGTGTTGGCCGCTGCTGTTGCCTTGCATGGCAGCAGCAGCGATGTGACCGGCGCGGCGGGTCCAAACCCGAGCGCCTTGGCGCCCAACCTCGAACGCCCCAGGCGCGCCGGCCAGGGTGACTACGCGACCAACGCGGCGATGCTGCTCGCCCCGAAACTTGGCTCACCGCCGCGGGAGATCGCTGAGCAGCTGGGCGACGAGCTCACCCGCATGCTCGGCGACAGACTCGTCGGCTACGAGGTCGCCGGTCCGGGCTTCCTCAACCTGACGCTCTCCGACGAGTGGCATCGCGATGCCGTCCGCTACGTGCTCGACGCAGATCAGGCCTTTGCCGGCGGCGGCGCGCGACGTCCGGAACGCATCAACCTTGAGTTCGTCTCCGCCAACCCGACAGGCCCCGTCGTGGTCGCCAACGGCCGTGCAGCCGCCTACGGCGACGCGTTGGCGAAGATCCTGATCCACCACGGCCACAGAGTCTCGCGCGAGTACTACTTCAACGACGCCGGCTCTCAGATCGATCGTCTCGGTCAGTCAGTCCAGGCACGGGCGCTCGGCGAGGAGGTCCCCGAGGGCGGCTACCAGGGGGAGTACATCGTGGACCTGGCCAGGCAGATCGACGGAGCTGACGATCCGACCGTCGAAACGAGCGTCATCGCCCAACGCGCCATCGCGATCCTCCTTGAACAGGTAAAGACGACGCTCGAACGGTACGGGGTGATCTACGACACCTTCTTCAGCGAGCGGACGCTGCATGAGGGCTCGCCGAGCGCACTGGACCGGGCCATCGATGCGGTCCGCGCCGGCGGGCACGTCTACGAACATGACGGCGCTACGTGGCTGCGAACCACCACCTTCGGCGACGATAAGGATCGCGTGCTGCTTCGCAGCGACGGCGCTCCAACCTACTTCGCGGCCGACGTGGCCTACATGGCCAACAAGCAGGAGCGCGGCTTTGAGCGTCAGCTACTGCCGGTCGGCGCCGACCACCACGGCTACGTCGCGCGCCTCAAGGCCGCCTTTCAAGCGCTCGGCAACGACGCAGACCTACTTGAGCCGGTGATCATGCAGCTCGTCCACCTGGTGGAGGGTGGCGAACGGGCGAGGATGTCGAAGCGCCGCGGCGAGTTCGTGACGCTCGATGAGCTGCTCGATGAGATCGGTGTTGACGCCACTCGCTACTTCATGTTGCAGAGCTCCCACGACCGCACCCTAGATATCAACCTCGACGTGGCGCGCGCGCAGTCAAGTGAGAACCCGGTCTACTACGTGCAGTACGCGCACGCCCGGATCGCGTCGATGCTTCAACGGCTCGGGACAGAGCGCGTCGGTGAGGCGCTGGCGTCCGGGGCTGACTGGAGCTCGCCAGCGGGCGAGCTCCACCCCTCCGAGCGGGAGCTGGTCGAGAAGCTGGCGTCGCTGCCGGCGGAGATCGCCGAGGCGGCTGAGCGCCGGGCGCCGCACCGGATGACCTCCTACGCGCTCGAACTGGCGCAGGAGTTCACCGCCTTCTACCGCGACTGCACGGTTGTCGGTGCGGAGCCGGGGAGCGTCGAATCGTGGCGGATCGCTGTCTGCGTCAGCGCTCAGCAGACGTTGGCGCTGGTGCTCGGGCTGCTCGGTGTGAGCGCGCCCGACTCAATGTGACTTACATGAATCTCTCGAGTTCGCCGTCCAGGCGCTCGGACTCGTCCGATGTCAGCGGATCCGCCCCGCCCATCGGGGTGAGGGCGGCTTCGCGCGCGCGCCGGCGCCACTTGGGCAGCGTAAAGGCGAGCAGCGCCAGCCCGCCCAGCAGCACCGCCGGCGGCAGGATGTAGATCGTCAGGTTGAATCCGTGGGCCGGCGGCTTCGCGAGTACCGCCACACCGTACTGACTGACCATCGCGTTCTGCACCTGCGTCATGCTCAGGTGCTTGCGCAGCAGTGACTCTAGGTAGGCCTTCTCTGAGAGCGCCTGCGGCGAGCTGACCAGCTCAAGCGGTTCGTGACAGGTGGTGCAGATGAACTGGCTCTCAACGCTCATCAGGTTGTCGTACCCCGCCGCCGCGGCGGTGCCGGCACCGGCCAAGCTGAGGGCCAGAACGAGCAGCGCGGCCAGGCGTCTCATGCGGCGCGCGCCAGGACCCTGTCCAGGGTCTTGTTGACCCACGCCTGAACCAGCTGATAGCGGCGCAGCGCGACCACCTTGCCCTGCGCGTTGATGATGAACGTTTCCGGCACCCCATCCACCCCGAAGGCGGAAGCCAGATTGCCGTTGGCGTCATGCAGCACCGGAAAACTTAGGTGGTAGTAGCGCATGTAACTCAGAGCGTCCGAAGATGAGTCGTCGTAGGTCACGCCGATCACTGTCCCCCCCGCCTTCTCAAGCCGGCGCTCGGCGCTCTCCACCACGCCGGCGTCAGCCTGACAGCCGTCGCACCACCCCGCAAAGAAGCTCACCATCACCACATGCCCGCGCAAACTCGCCAGTGACTCGCTCCCGCTCGAAGTCAGCAGCGGCAGCGACACGTGCGCCGTCGGCGCCTCCGGAAAGTGGCCACTCGTGACCTCGGCGTCCAGCGAGCTGTTGGTGCCGTCGTTCGCGACGCCGAACGCGAGCAATGCCAGCAGCGCCACGGCGATCAGCGTTATGAGGCCGGGCAAGGCGATCCTGCGCATCCCCGGAAAGCCTAGAGGACGCGACTAAATCGGCGCGCTACCGACGTACAATGGCCGCCAGCGCGAACGTAGCTCAGTTGGTAGAGCGTCGGCTTCCCAAGCCGAAGGTCGCGGGTTCGAAGCCCGTCGTTCGCTCTCCGGGCTGCGACTCGGCGCGCCGAAGGATGCAGCCGGAGTAGGGAGCGGGTTGTCCTCGCACGCGGCGGCTCTACGCGGTGAGCCCGGCGATCAGGTTGATCGTGGTAAGCAGTGGGCGACGCGATCGATCGGCTCGTGGCCGACGATCTGGGCGGTCTGGTACTCGCGTTTGACACCGCCCGGACGACGTGGACGATCGCTTCGACGTCTTGGACGACGCAGACGGCGCTTGGGCATCGGCGAGCCACTGTAGATGCGGCGCGGTTACGCGCCGGTTACGGACAGTTGCTCAACATGCCACGCTCCGCACATCGTTACGATGCTGATCGCCTACGTCGTGGGCTTGAACTACGTCATCTACGGCGCGTTGTAAACGATCTGAGGAGGCTCGTGTCTGATCGTCGCAAGCGGCTCGCTCTGTTCGCGGCGATCATGGGTTCGTTCGTAGCGGGCCTGGACGCGACCGCGGTCAACGTGGCACTGCCCGCGATCCGTGCTGATCTGGGAGGCGGGCTGGCCGGCCAGCAGTGGGTATCCAACGCGTACCTGCTTGCGCTTGGCTCGCTGATCCTCGTCGGAGGCTCGCTCGGCGATCTGTTCGGCGAGCGACGCGTGTTCTCCATCGGGGTCGCCGGGTTCGGGATCGTGTCGCTGTTATGTGCGATCGCTCCGAACATCGCGGTGCTGATCATGTGCCGTGCTGTGCAGGGCGCGTTCGGCGCGCTGCTGACCCCGAGCGCACTGGCGGTTATCGTGGCGGCATTCCCTCAGGAGGAGCGGGGTGCAGCGATCGGCTCATGGACGGCGTGGGCTGGGATCGCAACGGTGGTCGGTCCGCTCGCGGGTGGGTTTCTAGTTGACGCCGTCTCCTGGCGGCTGATCTTCGCGGTCAACGTCCCGTTCGTGGCTATCACCCTGGTCCTCGTCTCGCACGCCGTTCCGGCACGAACACGCGGCGCCCTGCGCGCCCGCGTCGACTGGAGTGGTGCCGGGCTCACCTTTCTTGGCCTCGCGGGACCGGTGCTGGCGTTAATCCGTCAGCCCGCCGTCGGCTGGAGCAGCCCGGAAGTGTGGGGACCGGGGCTGGGAGGGCTCGCGCTACTGGGCATCTTCCTGCTTCATGAGCGCCGGACGCCGTCGCCAATGTTGCCGTTGAGCTTGTTCGCGCGGCGTAATTTCACGGTTGGCAACATCCAGACGTTCGCTATGTACGGCGGCCTGAGCGTCACGTTTTTTTTGCTCGTTCTGTTCCTCCAGGAGGTCGCCGGCTACCGCGCGCTCCAGGCCGGTGCCGCGCTGGTGCCCTCGACGATTGTGATGTTCCTTCTGTCCAAGCGGATGGGCCGGCTCGCCGACCGGTTCGGTCCTCGCCTGTTCATGGGACTCGGGCCCCTGACTGCTGCGATCGGCCTCGCGCTGATGTTGCGTCTCCAAGCCCACCTGAACTACTTCACCGACCTGCTCCCCGCGTTGCTTCTGTTCTCGATTGGGCTCGCGTGCACTGTGGCGCCACTTACCGCCGCGGTGCTCTCCGATGCCGACGCAGCCAACGCCGGGATCGCGTCCGCGGTCAACAACGCAATCGCTCGCGTCGCCGGCCTGCTCGCGATCGCCGCGGTCGGCGCTGTCATCTCAGCCCAGTTCGGCGCGGTACTAGGCCGACATCTCGCTGGCGTGAGACTCTCGCCTGCCGCCCGGATCGCCGTCGCCCAAGCACGCAAACGGACCTTCTCACGGATCGCTCCGTCACGCGACGGGGTGGCGGTCTCTCACGCCGTCCAGTTCGCGTCGGTCCACGCATTTCACATCGGGATCGGGATCTCGGCCGTGTTGGTCGCGCTCGGTGGCCTGTTCGGCCTCGCCGGAATCCGCAATCCTCGGCGGATGGTTCGGTGCGAGGAGTGCGCGGGTGGTCAGCTCGCCGGCCAGCCCATCGACACTGGACAGCAACAAACCCCAACGCTCTCACCCCAACCCGACGGCACCGTAACTGCCAAAGCCGCCGACTCCCTCACCTGACCAGCCGGCCGTCTCGAAGCCTGAAAGCGATCGCGCGGTTGCTCAGGTATTGCGAGTGGTGGCGTGGCTAGTGAAGCGGTGGCTTACCCAGCGAGCACAGGCGCCAGCTTGTCGAGCTGGCTATTCCAGCCAGCGGTGGCCATGACGAGGAGCTCTTCGGCGCAGACCATGCGCGATGAGACGATCACCTTCGTGAGCTTGTCCTCGAGGGCCATGAACTCGATCGTCGTCTCGACTGACTTCATCATCGGGTTATCGTCCATCGTGCCGCCGAATGAGAAGCGCTCAGAGGGCTCGACTATCCCGTAATGCCCGTAGTTGGGGTACTCCTGCCCGTCGGGTCCGATCATGGTCAGGCGAAAAGTGCCTCCTGGCTTGAAGTCAACCTCAATCTTCTCGCGTGGCGTCGTGAAGCCAGCGGGGCCCCACCATTTCGTCAGTTCGTCGGGCTCGGTGAATGCCCGCCAAACAAGCTCACGGGGCGCGTCAAGGATCCGTTCGATGGTGATTGTGTGCTCTTGCATCGGTGCTCGCTCAGTCATGACGGCTGGCCTTTCGTTGCATGTCGTCGAGATGGAGGGTGAGGCGGTCGAGCCGACCTTCCCAGATTTGGCGGTACTGCTCCAGCCAGTCCGTCGCCTCGCGCAGCGGCTGACTCTCGAGGCGGGACGGGCGCAGTTGAGCGGTGCGTCCGCGCGTGATCAACCCGGCGTGCTCAAGCACCTTTAGGTGCTTCGAGATCGCTTGCACACTGAACGGAAATGGCTCTGCCAGCTCATTCACGGTGGCTTCTCCGCCCTGCGCCAGGCGGGCGAGAATCGCCCGGCGAGTTGGGTCCGCGAGCGCCGCGAACGTGCGATCTAGTTGTGCGTTAGTCGGGACGTCCTCAACCATATGGTTGCTCAACCATATGGTTGAGGATATCTGGCCCGCGGGTCGGGTGTCAAGACCTCAGTTACGCTCGACAACCGCTGAAGATCCGCAAGGTGCGCGCCCTCCATCGCGTGCCCGTCGTACGCTTCACCGGAGACGCGTGCGGTGGGCGAGCAAGCAGCAGCACGCCCGCCAGTCGCTCTGGAATCAGATGCCGATCAAGCACCCAATGATTGTCTTGGCCCTAACGCTCGCGCTTCTCAGCGCCGCAGTAGGGGTCTCCGCCGCCGACCAGCACGCTGCCATAAGGACAGGAAACGCGGCGACGCTCGTGTCGGTGCGTCTGGCTGCGCTCGGAGCCGGCGTGACGTCACCGCGTGGGCCATACCGCGCGCGGCCCGTCAAGATCGCATTCAACTACGGGAGCTACTACGGAGCCGGCACCAAGGGCCTGTGGATCGATCAGCTCAGGTGGTTTGACTGGGGCAAGCCGGTCGCCTACGCAAGCGGAGTGGTTCACGCGCGTGTCTGGCCGTCCAAGACGTTCATCGCCACAGCTGGTGGCATCACGCTCGATCAGCTGCGCTCGTGCGGCATGAAGCGCTCCTATTACACGTACGCGTCGATGCTCGTTCCCGCGGGGTTCCCGCAGAACACGCACTCAACGGCGTACGGGATCAGTGAGCAGGCGCTGACGCCCTGCTGAGCAGCGTCACTCCCGTCAGCCTTCGTCAGCCCGCTCAGCATCCTTGACGTCCGACTAGGCCGAACTAACACAAAACGAGTCAACAGCTCATCGGCTAGCGCCAGCCCAGCTGGTGGGGGGAGTAATGTGAGCGGTGCCTCGCCTCACACTTCGGCGGGTATTGCGGTTTCCGGCTTCAGCGACTGGCCGGCGTTCGCGACACTTCGGTGGCGCCACCCTCAACGCCTTTCGGAGGCCACGTTCATGCACAGTTTTCCCGGCACCTTACTTCCGTCCCTGCCGCCGTCATGACCACTGTGATCATCATCGTCGTGGTCGTGCTCGTCGCGTTCATCGCGCTCGCCTCATCGGTTCGGGTGATCAAGCAGTACGAGCGGGTCGTGCTGTTTGAATTGGGCAAGGTGAAGCAGACCGCACGGGGACCCGGGTTGATGTTCATCATCCCCTTGGTGGATCGCGTCCATCGCGTGTCGCTGCGGATCATCACGATGCCGATCCAGTCGCAGGGGATCATCACCAAGGACAACGTCAGCATTGACGTGGCTGCGGTGGCCTACTACCGCGTCAAGGATCCGATCAGGTCGGTGATCGCGATTGAGAGTGTGGGCGAGGCGATCAACCAGATAGCCCAGACGACGCTTCGCGCGGTGGTCGGGCGCCACACGCTCGACGAGGCGCTATCGGAGACCGACACGATCAACGAGAACATCAAGCAGATCCTTGACGTTCAGACCGAGGAATGGGGAATCGAGGTCACCGTCGTGGAGCTTCGCGACATCCAGCTACCGGAGAGCATGAAACGTGCGATGGCGCGGCAGGCCGAAGCCGAGCGTGAGAAGCGGGCGAAGATCATCGCCGCCGAAGGTGAAGCGCTCGCTGCCGGTGAGCTCGCCCACGCCTCCGACGTGATGATGGCCCACCCGCTCGCGTTGCAACTGCGCAACCTACAGACGCTTGTTGAGATCGCGGTCGACAAGAACTCGACTGTCGTGTTCCCGGCTCCGCTGATGAGCACGATCGGCGAGCTGGGTGCGTTCCTGAACCGGGAAACGCAAGCCGCCGGCGGCATGCCCGCGCCGGCCACTCCGGCGGCGGCGAACGGCGAGTTGACGGTTACGTGAAGCTCACGCCGAGCCGGCCTGCTCGGTGGCGTTGTCGGGAGACACCGTCGACGCGCCAACGCTAAGTTGGGTGCATGAGGCTCTTTACGTCGATGTCGCCTGCCGAAGCCGATCAGGCCGAGCGCGGGGCGCTCTACGGTGAGTTCGTCTGGGTGGACCAGCCACAGCGGGACGCCGCCGAGCCGGAAGCCACCTGGGTCACGATCGAGATGCCGGACATTCGAATGCACAGGTTCGAGATACGGTCAGACTCCGCACGCGGGTATAGAGAGTTCCGGCTGCCGTCCCGCGTGAGCAACCTGCATCGAGCCCAGCGGGTCGATTTACCCGAGTGAACCGGCGTCCAGGATCCGACACGCCCCTGCAAGACAACCTCGTCGAGCTTCTCCGCGCGAGCTTGTCCAGCTTCAGAGAACCGCGCTCACCAGGCGGTTGATCTCATCCTCGCTGCTCCAGGCGCCGACCGACGCCCGGAGCAGGCCTGCCGACGGGATCGAGCGGACGATGATGCCTGCGTCCGCCAACCGTGCGACATCGCCTTCCGGGTCAGTTGACTTCCAGGAGACGAGCGTCGAGCGCCCGCGTGGCGCAACATCGAGGCCACGCTCGCGCAGCTCGTTCGCGAGCGTGATGGCCAGCGTCGCGGCGCGCTCGTGGGCCCACTCCCAGCCAGCGCCGCTGAGCACGCCCATCGAAGCGACCGCCCAGACGCTGCGCAGCGCCGTCGGGAAGCCGTCATCGAAGCGGGCCGCACCGTCGGTGAGTTCAGAGCCGAACGGGTCATGAGAGTCGGAGACCGTGCCGTACGTGGGCATCGGCGGCTCGAGTTCATCGAGCCGTGAACGCTTCACGTACAGGGCACCGCTGCCCTCCGGACCGCACATCCACTTCTGGCCGGAGCCGGCATAGTAATCGACGCCCAACGCGTTGACGTCAAGCGGGATGGCGCCCAGCGCCTGCGC
>Ga0181537_10000413_pt1 | contig 40413 bp, 41 predicted proteins | sample PEATcosm2014_Bin_39_FD_119765 | JGI IMG/M metagenome (GOLD analysis project Ga0181537, IMG submission 119765) | Peatland microbial communities from MTU Mesocosm Facility, Houghton, MI, USA - PEATcosm2014_Bin23_10_metaG | ecosystem: Environmental > Terrestrial > Soil > Wetlands > Peat | place... | reverse complement strand
GGTGAAATCGTGCAGCTGCATGATCCGGGGCACTGGTCCAGCTTCTCCTGGCTGCACACTCCCTGGAATCCGATGGCTTCCGTCACCACCGTCGTCGCCAGGCTGGCGCGGGATCTGTCGTGACCGACATCGTGTTGTCGATCGGCCCGCGGCAGCTGTTTGCAGTTCTCAGCATGCCCGCCATGCGCGATTCGCGCGCGCCCCCGGTATTGATCCCCAACACCGGCACCGAGCACCGCGTGGGCCCGAATCGCCTGCACGTCCAGATGTGCCGCGCACTGGCGAGCGCGGGCATTCCCGCGCTGCGCATCGATCTGTCAGGGTTCGGAGACTCACCTGCCGGAGGTGTTCTCGATTCGACCCGGGACCTGCAGGAGGCGATCGACGAGTTGCGCAAGCGCGGTCACGGCGAGCGCGTATTTGGCGTTGGACTGTGTTCAGGCGCGCACGACATACATCAGCTCGCCAGGTCGGACGAGCGCGTCATCGGCGCCGCCTTCATTGACGGCTACGCCTATCCGACGCCGCTGTTCCGGCTCAATTACGCCTGGCAGCGCCTATCGGATCCGCTGCGCATGTTGCGCAATCTTGGCCGGCGCCTTCACGACAGCAGCGACGAAAAGGACGACTTCGATCCCGACGAGGCGGAGTATCTTCGCCAGCCATCGGGCGCGGACATGTCGCGAGATCTGCAGCTGTTCATGCGACGGCAGATGGCGCTGATGTTCGTATACACGGGACAGGTGCAAAGTTCCTATAACTATCGCGGCCAGCTGCTGGATGCATTCGGCGAATTGCGTGCCTACGATCGGCTGACGCTGCATTACCTGATACACGCCGATCACACATTTTCGCGCACCGATATGCGCTCGCAGATGATCGCTACACTGGTGCAATGGCTGAAGAGCAGCTCCGGCGCCGCGCCGGGGCAAGCGCTCGCGCAGCTATCCTGAATCAGCGGCCGGGACGCAGCATGTCGCCGGCGATCCACAGCATCACGCGCGGATGACGTAACACGTGCGCGAGCGCGTGTTTCAGGTAATCGCGGCCATAACCGACATACACCCTGGCGTCCAGGCCGAGCCGACGCGCGACCTGCAACTGGCTTCGCCACGGCAACCCGCGCAGCAGTTCCAGTTCGCAGGCGACACCTGCTGAACGCAGGCTCGAGAGTGCCGACTGGATGATCGGGATATCGTGGCCGGCCACCGCCACCTCAATGCGCTGGCGGCATAGCGCCTCGATCACCTGCAGGTAGCCGTGGCGCGGATCGGCATCCGGCGCCTCCGGGTGCGCCCACATGCCTTTCACGACCCGCACGCGCAGGCCGCGCTCGGCTGCCCAGGCAACATCCCTGACGCTTCGCGGCCAGCGGCCCGGAAGCGTCCAGCCGATGCGCGCCGGGCTGCCTGCCAGCACGCGATCCAGAAATGCCTGCGAGCGCTCCACCGTGTCGGGCTCCTCGGCATCGAAGTGGATTCTCAGGCCGCGTTGTGCCGCCGCCGCGGCCAGTTCGGCAAACAGCTCGGTCGAGTAGCCGAGGCCCGGAATCTTCGCCGATATGTAGTCGCTGCCGGCGGCGACGCGAATGCACGCCAGATACTGATCCAGCACCGCACGCGGAGTATCGCTGTCGGTGTGCCAGTAGCCGAAGGTCGCGGTGAAGCCGCGGTCGCGAAAGCGCAGCGCGGCTGCACTGGCGCTCGCCACATCGCTGGCGACATAGGCATGTTCTATCGGGCGCAGCAACCGCCTGACAGGCGGCGAGGCCACCGCTGCATTGAACAACCGCGAGCCGATCAGCCGGCTGCCCCACTGCCTGATCGCCCAACGCGCTTGCGGCTTCGACAACTGCTGCTCTCCCGGACAACTTTCGTGGCCTGGAATACTACGATTCCGGCAGCAGGGCCGCCATCCAGGTCAGCTTCGCAGCAGCTGGTCCAGCTGCGGCATCGGAACGTTCGCCAACTCCTTAGGCTCAAGCTTGTACAGGCCGCCGCCATAGACGCGGCCGCAGCCCCTGATCACCTCTGGACCGACGCGACTGAGCAGCTGCCATACCAGTCGGGCGCGCTCGGCATCGCGCCTGATGAAACGCTCGAGCGGCTCGCGCGGATACAGCATCAGGTAACTGTTGGCGGCGATGGCCTGGGAACGATTGAAGATGAAACGCTGCAGGCGCCCATCGCGCCGGCCGCGGGCGATGTAGGTGCACAGAAAAAACGTCGGCGCGCGCAGCTCCTGCGCGTACCAAGGCGCGCGCCTGCTGCACAGGTAGCCGCCGGCGACCTGCGGCCTGCCAGCCTCCAGGTAGCGCCACAGAGCCGGGTGGCGTTCGCGGATTTCGCGCTCGGACAGGCGGCAATCGAGAATCCACAGCGGCCGTGCTATCTGCGGATTCCCTGCCGCATCCGCCGGCACCTCGTCCATTGGCAGGTACCGCGGCCCGGGCAGTATCGCGCGCAGGCACTGGCGCGGAATTCCGCGTTCCAGCGCCTGCTGGCCGCTCATGATGAAGAACCCATTGGCACCGGTGGCAACCCCGCGCTGCACGCGGAAATAGTCCCCCAGCGTGGCCGCGCCCGCCGGGCGCGCCGGCGGCAAGGACGCGGAGAACGCGCTCCACTTGGCGGCGCTCTGCAGGCGCGAGACCGCAATCATGGCGCGCGTTTTCGGCTCGCTCAGCGTGCCGCCATAGCTGAATTCCACCTTATGGCCGCTGCCCGGCGGCCGGTTGCGAAACCACACGATCGCCGAGGACACCAGCGCGTCGCCGAATTGCACTTCGCTGGGGTCGAAGCGGTGAATGCGCAGCAGCGTTACCGAGCGCAACAGATACTGCTTGAGCGCGTGGCCGTAGTTGACGTCCATGAACTCGCCTGGAATCAGCCAGCCGGCCAGCGCGTTGGCGCTCATCCAGCCATGCGCCAGCGTGATGAAGTGCGCATACAGCCCGGACCGACCGCTCAACCGCAGCCCCGTCGCCAGTAACGAGCGCAACTGCAGGCGCAGCTTGGCTGCGCGCGGCAGGTGGTGGTGGCGCACGTAAGGCGGGTTGCATATCAGCAGGTCGTAGCGCGCGGCTTCGGCGCCCGGGGCTTCGGCTGCGGTAAAATCCTCGAGCCGCAGCTGCAGCGGGGTCTGGGACCATAACGCCCTGCATGGCTCGCCGTAGTGCGGATCGATCTCGAAGCCGGTGGCACTCGAGATCCGGGCATGCGGCCATTCACGCAGCAGCGCCGCATAGAACGACCCGGTCCCGATCGCCGGATCCAGAAAGCGCACCGCCCCGCCGGGCAACAGCGCTCGCGCGTAACGCAACAGTTCGCCGGCCAGCTCGCCCGGCGTCGCATATTGGCCCATGCGGTTGCGCTGCTGCGCCGAGCGCAGCCGATCACAGCTTAGCTGCAACGCCAGTCGGCGCTGCTCGATGCGCTCGATCGCTGACATCAACACGCAGCGCGCGCCATGTTCACGCTACTGTATCGGCTCGACCTTGACCGCGGTGCCGTAGGCCAGTACTTCTGTGATTCCGGGCCCGACTTCGGTGGCGTCGTAGCGCATGCCGATGACGGCGTTCGCGCCCGTCTCGCGTGCGTGCCGCAGCATCAATTCATAGGCGTCGTCGCGCGCACGTTCGCACAGCTGTGTGTAGAGCGTGATGTTGCCGCCGAACAGGGTCTGCAGCCCGGCGCCGATCGATCCGACCAGGCTGCGCGAACGCACGACTATTCCACGCACAATGCCAAGATTCACCACCACGCGGAGGCCGGGCAGCTCAAATGCGGTGGTCACCTTGTCGCTGAATATTGCCATCGATGCATCCTCAGGCTGCGCCGCTCAAGACTCGCCGGCAAGCGTCACGATGATCTCACGCTGCATCGCGTGCTGGCGGTGCTCCCACAGATACACGCCCTGCCAGCTGCCCAGTCCGAGCGCGCCGGCGCGGATCGGCAGCGACAGCTCACAGCCGATCACCAGGCTGCGCACATGGGCCGGCATGTCATCCGGCCCCTCGGCGACATGGCGGAACATTGGATCTCCGTCCGGAGCCAGGCGCTCGACAAATCTCTGGAGGTCGCGGCGCACCTCGGGATCGGCATTCTCTGTGATGCACAGGCTGGCGCTGGTGTGGCGCAGAAACAGGTGGCAGATGCCGGTGCGAATGCCGGTGCCGCGCACCTGGCTGCCGACCTCAGCGGTCAGTTCGTGATAACCGCGTCCGCGCGTTGCAATCCTGATCTCAGCCTGCCGCCACACTGCCTTCCCCCGCTGGTCGCACTGCATCCCAGTCGACAACTCCCGCCACCCGATGGACCATAGCCACTCGAGCAGATTCGGAGGTCAACGCGTGATTTATAGCAGACTCATTGCATCGGTGGTGGTTGGCGCCTGCCTGATCGGCGGCTGCACCAGCGGCCCGCAGGCGCACGGCGGGCATGCTGCCGCCAATGCCAACGGCCCAACCCTGCCAAGCCTCAAGGCGGTGACGAACCCTGAAGCCGCCAGCGCGGCAACCGTGGTGGCGGTCAAGCAGGTGATTGCCACCGAGCAGGCGTTTGCCAAGACCATGGCGAACCGCGATTTCAAGGCCTTCATGACCTACCTGTCAACCGACGCGGTGTTCTTCAGCGGTAGCACCGTGAAACACGGTCCCGCGGAAGTGGCGGTGCAGTGGCAGCCATACTTCGAGGGCCGCAAGGCGCCCTTCTCCTGGGCGCCGGATCACGTCGAGGTGCTGGCTTCCGGCAAGCTCGCCCTGAGCACCGGTCCGGTATACGTGGACGGCAAGATCGTCGGACGCTTCAATTCGATATGGCGACTCGAGGACGAAAACGCCTGGCGCATCGTGTTCGACAAAGGCGAAGCGGTGTGCAGCAGCAAGCCCTGAAGCCGGTCGGCGCGCATACCACCCATCACAGCACCAGCCCGCGCAAATCTGCGACCCGGTTCCGTGCTTTGTTGTAGCGTCGCGCCATGATTGCTGCCATGTTGACGCTCCCTGTCGAAACGATTCCGGCGCCCCGGACGCCGCACTGTGTCGGTTGAGGCCGCGCCCAGAATGCCGGCCGTAGCGTCTACACCGGCGCCGGCGCTGGCATCGAAATCGGTCCGCCATATCCCGTCGCTGGACGGTATCCGCGCCATCAGTTTCATGCTGGTGTTCGTCGCCCATGCCGGTCTCGAGGGCGCGGTACCGGGGGGCTTCGGGGTCACCATCTTCTTCTTCCTGAGCGGCTTTCTGATCACCACCCTGATGCGCTCTGAATTCGAGAAGAACGGCTCGGTCAACTTTCGACATTTCTGGCTGCGGCGCGCACTGCGGATCCTGCCGCCGTTCTACCTGGTACTGCTGGCAGCCACGCTGACGGCGCTGGTGTTGTATCCGGCCGGCACGGTGTATGGCCCTGCGGTCGCCGCACAGGCACTGCACTTCGCCAATTACTGGACCATTGCCCACGACTACCAGGGCCTGGCACCCGGTACCGGCGTCTACTGGTCGCTGGCGGTGGAAGAGCATTTCTATGTGCTGTTTCCCTGGCTGTTCGTCGCCATGCAGAAGTGGCGCTTGCCGCCGGCACGCCAAGCGTGGCTGTTTTGGGGCCTGTGCGCACTGGTGCTCGCGTGGCGCTGCGTGCTGGTGCTTGGCATGCATGTGGACAGCGAGCGCACCAACCTGGCCACCGACACACGGGTCGACTCCATTCTGTTCGGTTGCGCTCTAGCGGTCTGGAACAATCCGGTGCTGGACGAGCCGCAGCAACGGGTAAAGCTTTGGAAATACCTGATCGTGCCGCTGGCCTTCGCCGCGCTGCTGTTCTGCATCGTGTATCGCGGCGAGGCATTCAGGGAGACCTGGCGCTATACCATCCAGGGGGCGGCATTGACGTTCGTGTTCATTGCTGCCGTGCGCTTTCATCGCTGGCCGCTGTTCCGGTTTCTGAACTGGAAACCGGTGGCCTTCATCGGGGTGATCTCCTATTCGCTGTACCTGATCCACCAGGTGCTGCTGTATGTCGTCGCGGCGCTGCTGCCGCAAGTGCATCCCGTGATTGGCGCCGTGATTGCATTGGCCGCATCGATCGCTCTGGCCTGGGCTATCTGGCTGCTGATTGAAAAACCGTGCGCGCGCCTGCGCCGCCGGCTCACCGACTAGCCACGCCCCCGCAGCCGACGCCGCACCGCTTCGGCCAGCGTGTGCAGTTCCTCGACCTGCAGCGCGAGGCCGCAGCCGATGAATACCAGTACGCCCACGACCACGGTCAACAGCAACCAGCCAAGCTTGCTGATGAAAGCCTGCGTCGCCCAGCCAGCCAGCAGCCAATGCTGCGACCCCCAGCAGATGGCCGCCAGTGCGGCTGACGCGAGCGCCACCTTGCCCAGCATCAGCAGCATGCGGCGCGTCTCCAGTCGCGCCAGGCGCTGGCGCATAAGCCCATAGAGCAGCAGAAAATTAAAACTGGCGACGCAACCGGTCGAGAACGCGAGCCCGCGATGACCCCAACCGAGACGAAAAGTGAAGATCCAGTTGCACAGCAGATTCAGCGCCACCGCCAGGAAGCTCACCAGCATCGGCGTCTTGCGTCGATCGAGTGCGTAGAACGCGTTGACCAGTACCTTCAAAGCTGCATAGCCGCACAGGCCGATGGCATAGAAACGCAGCGCCCCCGCCGCCTCGGCGGTCTGGTGCGCATCAAACCGGCCGTGCTGGTAGAGCACGGAGATGATTGGCTCGGCCAGCATCATCAGTCCGATCGCCGAGGGCACCGTCAGCAGAAATGCCAGCCGCATGGCACGCGACAGCTCGCCGCGAAACGCCGGCAGGTCACCGGCGACCGCGAGCCGCGACAGCAGCGGCAGCGTCACGGTACCGAGCGCGACGCCAAACAGCCCCAGCGGCAGCTGCATCAGGCGAAACGCGATCGATAGCCAGAAAATCGGGCCGTCCCCCAGGGTCGAGGCAAACATCGAGTTGACCAGCACGTTGAACTGCGTAGTGCTGGCGGCAATGACCGATGGGCCCATGAGCGCAAGAATCGCGCTGACACCGGCATCGCGCCAGGCGAAATCGGGCTGCAGGCGATAGCCGAGCCGGCGCAGGTGCGGCAGCTGCACGCCCAGTTGCAGTGCGCCGCCGATCAGGGTGCCGATAGCAAGCCCGATGAGCGCGCGTGGGCCGAAATGCGGATCGAACCATGCCCCGAGCAGCACTCCGCCGACGATCGAGCCGATATTGAAGAAGCTCGAGGCCATCGCCGGCATGCCGAATACGTTCTTGGCATTGAGCATGCCCATGACCAGCGCGGCGAGCGACACCATCAGGATGAAGGGAAACATGATGCGCGTCAGGGTGGCTGTCAGGGCCGCCTTGGCCGGATCGAATCCCGGCGCCAGCGTGGCCACCAGCTGCGGGGAAAATATCATCCCGAGCACGCAGATGGCGCTCAGGAAGATCGTGGTCAGGCTCGCCACCTTGTTGGCCAGCCGCCAGGCCGCGGCATCGCCGCCGCGAGCGATGGTCTTGCTGAACGTGGTCACGAAGGCGGTCGATAGCGCGCCTTCGGCGAACAGGTCGCGCAGCAGATTCGGAATGCGGAACGCGGCCGTGAATGCGTCCATGGCGCCGCCACCGCCGAACAACGCCGCGCAGATCTGCTCGCGCGCCAGGCCCAGCAGCCGGCTGCACATGACTGCCACGCCGATGATACCCGCAGCCCTGGTATTGAGCCGTTCGGTGCGCCGGTCGACATCCAGCGCCGCGCTGATGGTCACGCCTCCCGGGCGGCTGTCAGGCTTGAGAGTGTCGCCCATGCCGATATCACGCAGCCAGGCGAGCCAGGATCAGCGCACTGACCACCGCCAGCGACAGCAGCGCGGCGCGCATCGTGTCGACTGCGACCGTGGCGAGCGCCCAGCCACTCGCGAGCGGCGAGCGGGCGCCGGCCCACGGGTGCCAGAATCCCAGGGCGATGACGAGCAGCGAGGGCAACAGGTAGGCGCCGATCCACAGCGCGCGCTCGAGCGGGCCGATGCGACGCGCCGGTGGCTCGGCCGGTGCCGGGGCATGGCGCAGCCACAGGGCGAGCGCCAGGGCGACCACCAGCAGCCCGACCAGGCTGCTGCCATGCTGCAGCCAAAGATAGAACTGCAGGTGATGCCCCGCCATTTCCGGACCGTAATCGCTCAACAGCGGAAACATGCGCACGCCGCGGGCGTTCTCGTGCGTGAACGCATCCCAGATCAGGTGCGTGCCGGCACCAAGCAGCAGTGCCGCCGCCGCGTACAGCCAGGCACCGAAGCGGCTGATCGACGCCGGCGGCGGCGCCGCACGCAGGCGCACATAGGCGCCGTCGGGCACCACCTCGAGCACTGCCGGGCGGATCAACAGCAGCGTAAGCCAATAGGTCGCCAGCCCCACCGGCAGGCAGAAGGTAAACAGCGCCTCGAAACTGTGCGTCTGCCAGCGCGCGATGGAAACCGGTGCCAGCAGGCCAAAATCCGGCACCATACTGCCGATCACGGCGGCGGTGAATATTCCGGCGCGCGCCAGTGGCCGATAACCCGGCAGAACCGCCGCGATGTGCGAGACGGTGAACGGCATCGCGCCTCAGCCGCTCCAGTCGCGTACCAACGCGGTGCGCTGCGGGCGGCGCGCGGCGGAGTTCTGCGGCGCGGCCATGGAGCCCACGTAGACGAAACCCAGGCAGCGCTCCTGTGCCTCGAAACCCAGTGCCGCGGCAATTTCGGGATCATAGGCATTGGCGCCGGTGAGCCAGATGGCCCCGTAGCCCTGAGCGTGAAACGCATTCAGCAGGTTCATGACGCCGGCGCCGGTTGCCAGCAGCTGCTCCAGCTCGGGCACCTTGTGGTCCGCTCGCAGGTGCGCACCCACGGCGATCACCAGCGGCGCGGCCAGCGGGCTGCGGCGCGCCTTGTCGAGCTTGCCGGCCGGCGTAGCCGGGTCGCGCTGCTGCAGCCGGCGCACAAACAGCTCCGACAGGCGCTCGCGCGCCGGCCCGCGGATCAGCACGAAGCGCCACGGCGCAAGGCCGCCGTGGTCGGGAGCGCGCAGCGCAGCGTCGATCGCGGTGTCGATCTGCTGCTGCGAAGGCCCGGGCGCGAACAATTGCAGCGCCGGCACCGAGCGGCGCGACAGCAGCATTTCGATCGGACTGTCGACCGGCTTCAGCGTTTCAGTTTGCATCGAGCAACCGCAGGATTTCGCCGGTCTTATCGTGCATCAGTGCCGCGTCGCCACGCGATTCCACGTTCAGCCGCACCAGCGGCTCGGTGTTGGAGCCGCGAAGATTGAAGCGCCAGCGTTCGAATTCCATCGACAGGCCATCGGTGTAGTCGATCGACCTGGCGCGTGCCTGGTAGTTGTGTTGCACGCGCGCCAGGACCGCCTTGGTGTCTCCCATCTGCGCACTGATCTTGCGGTTGATTTCGCCACTGGCCGGGTACAGCCGCTGCCGCTCACCCACCAGTTCCGACAGCGTCTTGCCGGACTCACTCATGACCGCCAGCACCAGCAGCCACGGGATCATGCCGCTGTCGCAGTAGGCGAATTCGCGAAAGTAGTGATGCGCGCTCATCTCGCCGCCATAGACCGCGTCGACTTCGCGCATTTTCTGCTTGATGAAGGCATGACCGGACTTGCACAGCACCGGCTGGCCGCCGTACTGCTGCACGATCTCGATCGTGTTCCACGTCAGGCGCGGATCGTGCACGATGCGGGCGCCGCGATGGCGGCGCAGGAAGGCTTCCGCCAGCAGCCCGACCAGGTAGTAGCCTTCGATGAAGCCGCCGTGCTCGTCGAAGAAGAAACAGCGGTCATAGTCCCCGTCCCACGCCAGGCCGACGTCGGCCTTGGAGTGCTGGATCGCCTCGACCGTGGCGGCGCGATTCTCCTCCAGCATCGGATTGGGCACGCCGTGCGGGAACGAACCGTCGGGCTGGTGATTGATCTTGATGAATTCGAACGGCAGGTGCGGTTCGAGCTGGTCGATGATCAGCCCGGCGCCGCCGTTGCCGGCGTTGACGACCACCTTGAGGCGCTTGAGCCGGTCCGCCGTGACGTAGCCGAGCAGATGGCGCAGGTACTTGGCGCTGGTGTCGAGACTGCTGAGCTTGCCCGGGCTGGCAACCCGGCCAGGCAGCTGCCCGTTCTCGATCGATGCCTGCATGTTGGCCAGCCCGGTGTCCGAGCTGATCGGCCGGCTCTGCTCGCGCACGAATTTCATGCCGTTGTAGTCGGGCGGATTGTGACTCGCCGTCACCATGATGCCGCCGTCGAGTTCCTCGGCAAAGGTGGCGAAATACACACCCTCGGTGCCGCACAATCCGATGTCGGCGACGTCGGCGCCCGCATCTGTGAGGCCGCGTATCAGCGCATCGCGCAGTTGCACGCTCGACGCGCGAATATCGCGTCCGACCGCCACCCTCTTGGGCTTCACGAACGCCGCATATGCCTGCCCGATCTGGTAGGCGAGCGCGTCATTGAGCTCATCGGGGATACGGCCGCGAATATCGTAGGCCTTGAAACAGCTGAGCTTGCTCATCCAATTCCTTTATCCTAGGTGTTGGTGCCCTGGCGCCCGTAGCGGTCTTCGAGGCGCACGATGTCGTCCTCGCCCAGGTAGGTGCCGGACTGCACCTCGATGATGTGCAGCGGAATGCGCCCCGGATTCTCGATCCGATGGCGCACGCCGATGGGAATGAAGGTCGACTGATTTTCCTCGAGCAGGTAGGTCTCATCGCCGCGCGTAATCCTGGCGGTGCCGGACACCACCACCCAATGCTCGGCCCGATGATGATGCATCTGCAGCGACAGCACGCCGCCGGGATGCACCATCAGGCGCTTGACCTGGAAGCGCTCGCCAACGTCGATGCTGTCGTAACTGCCCCAGGGACGGAATACTTCACGATGCAGCGAATGCTCGTAGCGGCCGCCCGACTTGATCCTCTCGACCAGCTTCTTGACGTCCTGCACGCGGTCCTTGGGGGCGACCAGCACCGCGTCCTTGGTTTCGACCACGACATGATCGCGCAGTCCCACCGTCGCCACCAGGCGGCTGGAGGAGTAGATGTAGCTGTCGTGGGTATCCTCGACCATCACGTCGCCCACCAGGGCGTTGCCCCGGGCATCGTGCTGGCAGGCAGCATGCAGCGAAGTCCAGTTGCCGACATCGCTCCAGCCCGCCTGCAGCGGTACCACCACCGCATCTGCAGTGCGTTCCATGACCGCATAGTCGATCGATTCGCTGCGGCAGTCGCGAAATACCGCCGGATCAATGCGGGTGAAATCCAGGTCGCGCACCGCACCGGCAAAGCTGTTGCCGCATGCCGCGGCGATGTCCGGGGCAAAACGCTCGAGTTCCTCCAGGTAGCGGCGCGCGCGGAACAGGAACATGCCGCTGTTCCAGTAATATTCGCCCGAGGACACGAATGCCTGCGCCCTGGCCAGGTCGGGCTTCTCGACGAACTCGGCGATCCGATAGCTGCCTGCGGTCAGCTCGCCGCGCCGTATGTAGCCGTAACCGGTCTCGGCCGTGGTCGGCACGATGCCGAAGGTCACCAGTGCGCCGTCGCGCGCCGAGACGCTCGCCACTTCAATCGCGCTGTGAAATGCCGCCACGTCCGGGATGACATGGTCGGCGGGCAGCACCAGCAGCAGCGGGTCGCCCTCCTCACCCGCCAGGGTGGCGTGGGCAGCCAGGGCGATCGCCGGCGCGGTATTGCGCCCGACCGGCTCGAGCACGATCGCGCGCGGCTTGCAATCGATCGCGCGCAGCTGTTCGGCGACCAGGAAGCGATGCGCCTCGTTGCACACCACCATTGGAGCACTGACTTCCAGTCCCTGCAGCCGCTGTACCGTATCCTGCAGCATGGTTTGCGAACCGACCAGGGCCAGCAGTTGCTTCGGATACAGTTCGCGCGACAGCGGCCAGAGGCGGGTGCCGGCGCCGCCGGACAGAATCACGGGAACGAGCATGAGTTAGGGGTTCTCCATGTTGGCGGCGGCAAGCATGGGCTCGCCCTGCGGCACCAGGCCGCGGCCGATCGCGAAATAATCGAAGCCCAGGCGCTGCATCAGCGCCGGATCGTACAGATTCCTGCCGTCAAAGATCAGCGGCTGCAGCAGCACGGCCTTGAGCCGGTCGTAGTCGGGGCTGCGAAACTCCTTCCACTCGGTCGCGATCAGCAACGCGTCCGCGCCCTGTGCCGCCTGGTAGGCGTCGCCGCAGAACACCAGCCGGTCGGCGTGCGGCGCCGTCGCATACAGCCGCCGCGCCTCGGCGCTCGCTACCGGGTCATAGGCACGCACCAGCGCGCCTGCCGCCAGCAGCGCATCGATGACGACACGGCTGGGTGCCTCGCGCATGTCGTCGGTATTGGGCTTGAAGGCCAGGCCCCACAGCGCAAACGTGCGCCCACCGAGCCGCTGCTGGAAATGTGTCAGCAGTTTCTGCACCAGCACGGTCTTCTGCCGCTCGTTGACGCTTTCGACCGCGCGCAGCAGCGTGGCCTCGTGACCTACGCGATGAGCGGAGCGGATCAGTGCCTTTACGTCCTTGGGAAAGCAGGAGCCGCCGTAACCGATTCCGGGATAGATGAAGCTGTAGCCGATGCGCGGATCGGAGCCGATGCCGATACGCACTTTCTCGATGTCGGCGCCGACCCGCTCGGCCACTGCCGCCAGCTCGTTCATGAAACTGATCTTGGTCGCGAGCATCGCATTGGCGGCGTACTTGGTCAGTTCGGCCGAGCGGATGTCCATCACCACGAGCCGGTCATGGTTGCGGGTAAACGGCTCGTATAACGCTCGGATCAGCTCGGTGGTGCGGGGGTTGTCGGTGCCGATCACGATCCGGTCCGGGCGCATGAAATCGTCGATCGCGGCGCCCTCCTTCAGAAATTCCGGGTTCGAGACCACGTCGAATTCGATGCCCAGCCCGCGCCTGGCCAGCTGTGCCTGCACCTGCAGGCGTACCTGGTCGGCGGTCCCGACCGGCACGGTCGATTTGGTGACCAGGATGGCGTAGCGCGGCAGGTGCTCGCCGATGGTGCGCGCGACCTGCAGCACATGGCGCAGGTCGGCGGAACCGTCCTCATCCGGGGGCGTGCCGACGCAAATGAGCTGAAACAGTCCGTGCTCGGCCGCACGCGCGGTGTCGCTGGTGAATTCCAACCGTCCGGCGCTGCGATTGCGATGCATCAGCGCATCGAGCCCGGGCTCGTGGATCGGCACCTCGCCGCGGTTGAGCCGCTCGACGCGGGGCACATCGGTATCCACGCACACGACATGGTTACCGGCGTCGGCCAGGCAAGCGCCGGAAACCAGGCCCACGTAACCGGAGCCAAAAATCGTGACTTTCATTAATAAACGCTTGAAATAGCTACAAATCGCAGCCTAGCGGAAGCACGCCGACAAGGCAAAGAGACCCCGGTTGCGCCCCGCTTCATAACCGGATTGTTACCAGCTTGATACTGACCGGCAAACCCGGACTTCATAGGATGCCAGAGTGCAGGAGCGCGCATGTCGATCAACTTCGAACAGATTACCAAGCATTACAACGCTGCGCCCGTCGTCAATGATGTTTCACTGCAGATTGAAGCCGGCGAGTTCTTCGTCCTGCTGGGCCCCAGCGGCAGCGGCAAGAGCACGTTGCTGCGCATCGCCGCCGGCCTGACCGATGTCGATCACGGCCGCATCTCCTTTCACGGCCGCGATGTAACCAACATCCGCGCGCGCGAGCGCGGGGTGGGCCTGGTATTCCAGCACTACGCGCTGTTTCGTCACATGACGGTCGGGGAAAATGTCGAATTCGCGCTGCGTGTGCGCGGCGTCAGGCGGCGCGATCGCTCCCGCCGCCGCGACGAACTGCTGCAACTGGTGGCCCTCGAGGGCTACCAGGGGCGCCTGCCGGGCCAGCTCTCGGGCGGCCAGCAACAGCGCGTGGCAGTCGCCCGGGCGCTGGCGCACGAGCCGCAGGTGCTGCTGCTCGACGAGCCATTCGGCGCGCTCGACGCCAAGATCCGCGTCGAGCTGCGCGAGACCATCCGGCAGGTGCAGCGCCGCCTCGGCATGACCACGATCCTGGTAACGCATGACCAGGAAGAGGCGTTCGCGCTCGCCGATCGCATCGGCATCATGAACAACGGCCGCCTGCTGGAAACCGGGCGCGCCGAAACGCTCTACCGGCGTCCGGCGACGCGCTTCGTCGCTACCTTTCTCGGAGCCGCGAACCTGTTTCTCGGCGAGCGCGGCTCCGAGGGGCTGCGCCTCGGCAATCACTTCCTGGCGATTGGCGACAGCCTGAAGGCTTCCGGCCTGGGCGACGAGGTGGTCACCATCGTGCGCCCCGAGGATATCGAGGTGGCCGAGGACGAGCAGCGGCTGCGCAACGCCCTGCTGAGCCCTGGGCACGTACTGTCGGTGGATTTCGGCGGCGTATTCGAGCGCCTGCGGGTGCAGCTGTCGCGTGAATCCGAGGTCATTTCGGCGGTCGGCGGCGCAAGCGCGGCACCACAGGTGCTGGTCGAAGTCACGCGCACCAACGGCGAGCAGGCACAGCTGCCGCTGGCGCCGGGCAAACGGGTGGCGCTCGCGATCCGCCGCTTCCACGTGTTGCCGACGCCGATCTCCAGTTTCCGCATCCTCAGCGCCGACCCGGCCACCGCGGCAGCGCTGCGCCAGGCACCGCTGCTGCGGCAACTGGTGCAGAGCATGCAGGCCCCGGTGCTCGATGCGCAGGACAAGGGTGAACGCGATGCCAGCCAGACCGGCGTGGCGGTAATCGCCGGCGGCGACGATCGGGCGATCGACGACATCGTCGCCGCCGCGGAGCAGGGTCGGCGCCAGATGCTGTGCATCCCGCCGCAGCTCGGGCTGCCGCGGCGCATGTTGATCCACTGCAACAGCGACGCGGCGCGCTCCGCCACCCTCGGCCTGGTTGCCAGCGTGATGCGCCACCTGCACGCCGAGGTGACCTTTGTCAGCGTGCAGAGTCCGACTGCGCCGCGCTCGGAAGTCACCAGCTCGTTCCGCCGCCTGCTCGACGCGCGCGCCGAACTGCAGGAAACCCATGGCCTGGATATCCGCACCGACGTGCAGATCGGCGATCTCAACGGCTGGGTGGCGCATCTGGCCGCCGCCTCGGAACCGGTGCTGGTGGTACTCGGACTCGATGGCTCCCCGGCCGAGCTGGCGCAGACCCTGCGCGGCGATTATCGGCCGTTATTCAACCTCGGCGGCAGCTGCGCCGTACTGCTGTCGTGTACCGGCGAGCAGGCGGTCGGGGCCGAGAGCCGCGCCGGCGGCATCGACTCGCTGTTCGACAGCCGCGCGTTCGATGTCATCCAGAGGCAACCTCATTGAACAATCCAGTGGCTACGCCCGCTGCGGCCGCGGGCATCGCCACCATAATCGCCGCGCTGCTGTGGGCTGCGCTGCTGGCCGCCTGTTCGCAGCCGGCGGGCAGCGCCGGCGGCGGCCCGGCCCGGCAGGTAACGCTGCTGAATGTGTCCTACGACCCGACCCGCGAGCTGTATGAGGCCGTGAACAAGGCATTCGCCGCCGAGTGGCGCACCAGCACCGGTGAAGCGGTGACGATCAACCAGAGTCACGGCGGTTCGGGCAAGCAGGCGCGCGCCATCATCGATGGGCTCGAGGCCGATGTGGCGACCCTTGGCCTTGCCTACGACATCATCGAGCTCAACAGGAAAGCGCAGCTGGTGCCGGCTGACTGGGCCTCACGGCTGCCGGACAACAGCGCGCCTTATACCTCGACCATCGTGTTCCTGGTGCGCAAGGGTAATCCGAAGAACATCCGTGACTGGGGCGATCTGATACGCCCCGGCGTCCAGGTCATCACCCCCAATCCGAAGAGCTCGGGCGGCGCGCGCTGGAACTACCTGGCCGCCTGGGCCTGGGCGCTGAAGCAGCCCGGCGGCGACGACGCCAAGGCGAAGGACTTCGTGCACAAGCTGTACAAGAACGTGCCAGTGCTGGATTCCGGCGCACGCGGCGCCACCGTGACGTTTGTCGAGCGCGGCATAGGCGATGTGCTGCTCGCCTGGGAGAACGAGGCGCTGTTGGCAAAACAGCAACTCGGGACCGACAAGGTTGAGATCGTGCTGCCGTCGCAGAGCATCCTGGCCGAGCCGCCGGTCACCGTGGTTGACAAGGTGGTGGATCGGCACGGCACGCGCAAGGTCGCCGAGGCCTACCTGAGGTTCCTCTACAGCAAGCAGGGCCAGGAGATCATCGCGCGCAACTTCTATCGTCCGCGCGATGCGGAAATCGCCGCAAAGTACGCCAGCCAGTTCCCGGCACTGAAGCTGGTAACCATCGACGACACCTTCGGGGGCTGGGAGAAGGCCCAGGCGACGCATTTCGACGACGGCGGCACCTTTGATCAGATCTATGGCCAGTAGTGCCGACACCGCACTGGCGTTGCCGCAACGGCTGGATGCGGCCGGCCGCAGCGGCAGGCGCCGTAGCTTTCGCGTGCTGCCGGGCTTTGGACTGACGATGGGCTACACGCTGGTATACGTGTCGCTGATCGTGCTGATCCCGCTGTCGGCGGCATTCCTGCGCTCAGCGGAACTTGGACCGGCGAGGTTCTGGCACGTGGTCACCACGCCGCGCGTGCTGGCGTCGCTGCGCCTGAGCTTCGGCGCCGCGCTCATTGCCGCAGCGCTCAACGGTGTATTCGGATTCATCATCGCCTGGGCGCTGACGCGCCAGCGCTTTCCCGGGCGGCGGCTGTTCGACGCGATCATCGACCTGCCGTTCGCACTGCCGACCGCGGTCGCCGGCATCGCATTGACCGCGCTGTATGCGCCGACCGGCTGGATCGGCGCGTTGCTGCTGCCGCTGGGCATCCGCGTCGCCTACACGCCGCTCGGTATCGTCGTGGCGCTCGCGTTCGTCAGCCTGCCATTCGTGGTACGCACGCTGCAGCCGGTACTGGGCGACCTGGATCGCGAGCTCGAACTCGCCGCCGAGACGCTGGGAGCCTCAAGGTTGCAGACCTTCATCTGGGTGGTACTGCCATCGATCTGGCCGACACTGCTGACCGGTGTAGCGCTCGGCTTCTCGCGCGCCGTGGGTGAATACGGCTCGGTGATCTTCATCGCTGGCAATATTCCAATGGTGTCGGAAATCGCGCCGCTGATGATCATGACGAAACTGGAACAGTACCAATACGCCGAGGCTACCGCGATTGCGGTCGTGATGCTGCTGGCTTCGTTCGCGCTGATGTTCGGCATCAACGGCCTGCAGCTCTGGGCGCAGCGGCGGCGGCAATCTCGATGATCCGCGGCCAGCAGATACCGGAGGAACTGGGCCGCTACGCGCTGCTGGGCGTGGCGCTGCTCTATTTGGTCGGGTTGGTGGCCATGCCGCTGGTGGTGGTGTTCGTCGAAGCCTTCGCCCGCGGCGCCGGCAGCTACCTGCGGGCGCTGCTCGACCCGTACGCGCTGGCGGCCATGCGCCTGACACTGCTAACCGCGGTCATCGTCGTGCCGCTGAACCTGCTGTTTGGCATCGCCGCGGCCTGGGCGATCGCCAAGTTCGAATTTCGCGGCAAGAATGCACTGATCACCGCCATCGACCTGCCGTTCGCGGTGTCGCCGGTCATCGCCGGCCTGATCTACGTGCTGATGTTCGGCGCCCAGGGCTGGTTCGGTCCATGGCTGATCGCGCACGGCGTGCGCATCATCTTCGCCGTGCCCGGCATAGTGCTCGCGACCACTTTTGTCACCGTGCCGTTCGTGGCACGCGAGCTGATCCCGCTGATGCAGACCCAGGGCAACGACGAGGAGGTCACGGCGCTGTCGCTCGGAGCCAGCGGCTGGCAGACTTTCCGGCTGGTGACGCTGCCCAATATCCGCTGGGGACTGCTGTACGGGGTGCTGCTGTGCAATGCGCGCGCCATGGGCGAATTTGGCGCCGTATCGGTGGTCTCCGGCCATATCCGCGGCCAGACCAATACCCTGCCGCTGCACATCGAGATCCTGCACAGCGAATACAATTACGTTGGCGCTTTCGCCTCGGCCTCGATCCTGGCGCTGCTGGCGCTGGTCACGCTGGTGGCCAAGGCTGTGCTCGAACGCCGCCACCCGGAACTGCGCGTCGGCGCCGCCCCGCGCGCCTGACAGGGCAGCGCAGGCATGGCGCGATACCCCCGGGGCGCGGCGCGCTGGCCAGTGCGCGGGCCGGGCGTTAGGCTTGCCAGCTGATCGCAGACCCGTGCAGCGCCGTGACTTCCGATAAATCAAACTCGCAGCCGCAGGTCGGACTGGCGTCCTGGCTCGGCGGTGGCAGCGTGTTCATCGTGCTGCTGGCAGTGGCCGCGATCGCAATCACCTGCGCGCTGCTGCTGAACCGGCTGGTACAGCAACAGGCGCTGGTGCGCGCGCAGCTGGCGGTCGCCACCGCGCGCGAGCTGCTGCGGCGCGCCGGGGAGGATGCACTGAGCGACGCGCGCGTGCTGGCCGAGCGCCCGACGCTGCAACGGCTGCTCGAGAGCGAGCCGAACAGCGGCGTGGCGCCGTTCCTGCGCCGCTTCAGCGAGACCATCGGCACCGACGTGACGGCGCTGATGCGCGGCGATACGGCGTTGGCGCAATCCGGACCGGCAATCGACTGGCCCGAGATCGCCACCGCGCTGCAGGAACAGGGCGAGCGCTTTGTGGTCGCACCCAAGGACGGGGGCGCGCTGATCTGGGGCGCAGCAGCGCCTGTGCCGGGCACCGACGTGCGCGCGATCACGCTGAAACTCACCGACCAGGCGTTGCTGGACAAGCTCGGCGCCCAGGTTGGCGCGCAGTTGCGGGCGGTGAATTTTGCCACCTACCATGCCCCGCCCGACGACGACATGACGCCGCTGCACACCCGGGCACTGGCCAATCCGGGCGGTGCGGCGGCCGGCAGGCTGCCGGGCAATAGCCCCTACGCGGCCACCATGGTGCTGGCCGCGCAGACCGGCGAGGTGGTCGGATTGCTCGACGCGCGCCTGGGCGGCGCGGAATTTCTGGCCGCGACCCGCAGCTTCGACTGGATCCTGGGTACCACCGCAATCATCGTCGCGGCGATCGCGGGCCTGCTGGGGGTGCTGTATGGGCGCTGGCTGGCGCGCCCGGTGGTGGCGCTGCGCGAGCTGGCCGAGCGCATCGGCCGCGGCGACTTCTCCACCGCGCTGCCGGCGGTGGCACCGCTGGAGGTCGGTGCGCTGGCGCGCTCGATGGACGAGATGCGGCGCAACCTGGTGGACCTGACCGACACGCTGCGCCGGCGCGAGGCCGAAGCGCAGACCGTGCTCAGCGGCGTGATCGAGGGCGTATATGCCGTCGATCATGAGCGGCGCATCCGCTACGCCAACGCCCAGGTGGCGCGGCTGCTGGGCCGTCCGGCCGGGGAAATCGTCGGCCAGTTCTGCGGCGATGTGCTGCAGCCACAGCGCGTCAATGGTGAGCGGCCATGCGAGTGCAATTGCCCGATCATCGCCGCGCGCGCATCCCCGCAGGCCAGCCTGCGCGAGATGCTGTGCCTCGCTGATGGCAGCACCCGCTCGGCCATCGTGCTGAGCGCACCGCCGGTGCAGGGCGTGCAGGTGCAGATCCTGCGCGACGAGACCGAGCTGGAGGCCACGCGGCGCGCGCGCGACAGCGTGCTGGGTAACATCTCGCACGAGTTTCGTACCCCGCTCGCGGCGCAGCTGGCCTCGATCGAACTGCTGCGCGACGGGCTCAGCGACATGTCAGTCGAGGCACAGCGCGAGCTGCTGTCCAATGTCGAGCGCGGGGTATTGCGCCTGATGCGACTGATCGACAATCTGCTCGAGAGCGTGCGCATCGAGGCCGGGCAGCATTCGATCCGCCAGCAACCGGTCGATCTCGCCGAGGTGATCGCCGATGCGCGCGATCTGATCGAACCGCTGCTGCGCCAGCGCCAGCTGACAATAGAACTGGACCGATCGGGTATCGGCGCGATTGTGCGCGGCGACGCGCAGCGGCTCGGGCAGGTGTTCGTGAATCTGATCGCCAATGCCGCCAAGTTTGCCCCCGAGGGCAGCACCATCCGCATCGGTGGCAAGCGCAGCGACACGCAGTTCGAGGTGTGGGTCGAAGATGAGGGCCCGGGCGTGCAGCAAGGCGCCTCGGATTCGATCTTCGAGCGCTTCCAGCGCGGCGCGGATTCCGAGCCGGACGCACCGGGACTCGGCCTCGGGCTGTGGATCGTGAAGTCCATCATGGAGCGGCACGGCGGCACGGTGCGAATGCAGCGCACGCACGATCAGCGCACGCGCTTCGTGCTGTCGTTGCCCCGGCAAGTGGAGGAAATATTTTGAAATTACTGGTGGTCGATGATGACGCAGACATGCTGGCGGTGGTGGGCTTCGCGCTGCGGCAGGCCGGTTTTCCAGTGGTCAGCGCGAGCAGCTACGGTACCGCGCTCAGCACCTTTCGCTCCGAGCTCCCGGACCTTGCGATACTCGACATCAACCTGCCCGGCGGCTCGGGCTTCGACCTGTGCGGCGTGCTGCGCAAGGAGAGCACCGCGCCGATCATGATGCTCACCGCGCGCGGCGAGGAGGCCGACCTGGTGCGGGCGCTGGAACTCGGCGCCGACGACTACCTGACCAAACCCTTCAGTCCACGTACGCTGGTGGCGCGCGTCAAGGCGCTGCTGCGCCGTTCGGGCCATGAGAGCGGCGGCCAGACGCAGGCCGGCGAGTTATCGCTCGATCCGGATCTGCTGGTGCTGCGCATCGCGGAGCGCGAAATCCGCATCACTCCGCTCGAGTCGCGCCTGCTGCAGCTGCTGCTGGCTAACGCCGGGCAGGTGGTGCACACCGACCGGCTGCTGGTGCACGTGTGGGGACACCGCGGCGGCGGCGACCGCCAGCTGCTCAAGCAACTGATCCACCGGCTGCGACAGAAGATCGGCGATGATCCGGAGCAGCCGCGCTGGCTCAGCACCATCCCGAGTGTCGGCTACATGCTGCACGACAGGGATAAAAATGTGCCCTGACGCGGAGCGCACGGCCCTTGCAAACCATGGCGTTTGAAGTCAAAGTCATCCGAACAATCAAGATCGTGCATGAAAATCTACGGCGCCGACAACAAGGAGATGATGAATATCACAGCGCTCGAGCGCGACGGCTCCGACCTGGTGGTCAGGGGCAAGCTGTTCGGCGCCATGCCGCTGACCGCAAAGCTGCGTCCGGAAGATGCGCGCGCCGCGCTCAAGTTGCTTAACTTTCGCACCGCGCTGTTCCTGCTCACGCTGCTGTTCCGTCGCAAACGTACCTGAACATCGGTCCGCAGCCAGTGCCAGCGACAGCAACAGCGACGCGCACCCGCAAGCCGGGCTTCATACAGGGCCTGATGCTGCTGCTGCCGATCACCATGGCGGTAATGGGCGTATCGCTGCTGACCACGGTCGTGCCGCTGATGTACGACCATTTCAAGGACATACCGCATTTCGAATACCTGATCCAGGGCGGCGTGATGACGATGCCCGCGATCTGGGTGGTGCTGTTCTCCCCGATTGCAGGCCTGTTGGCCGACCGCTATGGCCGGCGCAGCATCCTGATGGGTGCCATGATCGTCTACGCCGGCATCGGCATCGCGCCGGCGTTCCTCGAAAACCTGTACGCGATCATCGTCACGCGCATCGGCGTCGGCATCTGCGAGTCGGTCGTCATGACGGTGTCGACCACGCTGATCTGCGATTATTTCAGCGGCAAGTCGCGCGAGCGCTGGCTGGCGGGCCAGACGGCCACCGCGTCACTGTCGGCGCTGGCCATCATCCCGCTCGGCGGCGTGCTGGCGGCGAGCTATGGCTGGCACGGCCCGTTCTTCATCTATATCTACAGCCTGCTGCTGGTAGCGGGCATCGCGATATTCATCTGGGAACCGGCGCCGGAGCCCAAGCCAATCGCAACTGCCCTGCAGGCGCCGGCCACGGTGCCATTCCCGTGGCTGCGCATCCTGTCGCTGTGCGCACTCACCGTGGTCGCAGCCGTCATGTTCTATTCGATCATCACGCAGAATGGCAATGCGTTGACCGTGCTCGGAGTCACCGATCCGCGCGAGCAGGGTCTGCTGACGATGATCGGCAGTCTCGGCGTGCCGATCGGCACCTTCCTGTACTGGACCGCCTCGAGGCTGCCGATCGGCTGGCTGGTGTTCCTGGACTTCCTGCTGGTCGGCATCGGCTTCTGGGGCATGGGCCACGCGATCACTCCCGTCGCCTATGTGCAGGCGGCGTTCGTCAACCAGATCGGCTGCGGCCTGGTACTGCCGACCATGCTGGTGTGGACCACGCGCGGACTGGCCTACGAGATCCGCGGCCGCGGCAACGGCATGTGGCAGGCGAGCTTCGCGATCGGCCAGTTCGCCAGCGGCATGCTGCTGACCTTGCTCGGCAAGCAGCTTGGCGGGTTGCTGGCGGCATTCACGGCGCTGAGCGTGGTGTGCTTCGTGGTCGCGGCATCCGCGATCGTCCGCGCGCTGCTGGCTCGCAACAGCCCCCGGGCGCAGGCTCCGGCCTAATTCCCGCCAGGCTTCGGCGCGATTTCCTGCTCCACGTCCCAGTGCTCGACGATCCTGCTGTCCTGCAGCCGGAAGATATCGACCCTGGCCACCCCGCCCACCTCCCCGGGGGCCTGCTTCCAGAGTACCTGGACCGCCACCAGATCACCCTGTGCGACCGTGCGCTCGACCGTCAGGCGCGACGCGGGATACTCGCTGTTCAGCAGATGACTCAGCACACTGATGGTCGCGTCGCGCTCGTCCGGCAGCATCGCGCTGTGCTGCCTGAAACCCGGCCCGACGTAGCGCTCGAAGCCCTCCCTGACCTGGTGCTTGTTGAACACCGTCTCCTCGAACGCCAGCACCGTGTGAGTATTGGTCCTGGCGGTCTCGGCATCGATCAGGAACCTGGGTGTGGCGCAGCCGCTTGCCGCTGCCGCGACACCGGCCATGAACGCTGCAGACAATCGGTGCGTGGACATGGCCTGGATTCTCCGAAAGCTCCGATTACGGAATCAGTACTGTCGATCCGATGGTGCGGCGAGCTTCAAGATCGCGCTGCGCCTGCGCAGCCTCGGCCAGCGGGTAGCGCTGGCCGATATGCACGCGCACCAGTTTGCGCCGGATCAGTGAGAACAGCTCGCGCGCACCGGCTCGGCGCGCCTCGGGCTGGCCGAGATAGTCGGCGGCGCCGGTGCGGGTAAAGTACAGCGATCCGCGCTTGGCGAGTTCCAGCGGCGAGAACGCTGGCGCGGCGCCGGACGCATTGCCGAAGCTCACCATCAGGCCGCGCGGCCGCAGACTGTCGAGCGAGGCGAACAGCGTATCCTTGCCGACCCCGTCGTAGACGACGTCGACGCCCTGGCCCCGGTTGAGCTTGCGCACCCTGGCCGGCAGGTCGTGATAGCCCAGCAGCACCTGGTTGCAGCCGTTGCGCCTGGCAAGCCTGGCTTTCTCCTCGGTGCTCACCACGCCGATCACTTTCGCGCCGAGCGCGCGCGCCCACTGGCTCATGATCAGACCGACACCGCCGGCCGCCGCCTGCAGCAGCAGCACGTCGCCGCGCCTGACCTTGTAGGTCTGGCGCAGCAGAAACCAGCAGGTCAGGCCCTTGAGCAGCACCGCGGCCGCCTGCTCATCGCTGACGCCGGCTGGAATCTTCAGCAATTTATCGGCCGCCAGCACGCGCTGCTCGGCATACGCCCCGGGCGATGGCAGCGAGTACACCATGTGGTCGCCCGGCTTGATGCCGCGTACTTTTCTGCCCACGGCCGCGACCACGCCGGCCGCCTCGGATCCAATGCCGGAGGGCAACGGCTGCGGATACAACCCGGTGCGCAGATAAACATCGGCGAAGTTCACGCCGACCGCGGTCTGGTGCAGCAGCACCTCGTGAGCTTGCGGGTCGGCGACCTCGACCTGTTCCCATTTCAGTACTTCGGGACCGCCGCGCTCGCTCAACCGTATCGCCTTGGCCATGCTTCCCTGCTTCCCTGCTTCCCTGCTACCAGGCGGTTGCCCCGCCATCGATGCGAAAATCGGCGCCCGTGACCCAGCTTGCCTCATCCGATACCAGATAGGTTGCAAACCAGGCAATATCGGCAGGCGTACCAAGCCGCTTGATCATCAGCTTCGCCAGGATCGCCTCGGTGTAGCCGGGCTTTTCCAGTTCCGGCCGCGTCGCTCCGGTGACGATCATCGCCGGCGAGATGCTGTTGGCACGGATATTATGCGGGCCGCCCTCGCTGGCCAATTGCCGTGTCATGGCCAGCACGCCGCCCTTGCCTGCGCAGTGCGCCAGCGCGCCGGCGACCGGATGCGCGACGTGGGCGTTGGCCGAGGCAAAATTCACGATCGATCCGCCGCCACGCTGCTTGAAATACGGCCACACCGCCTGGCAGCCCAGGAACACCACGTCGAGTTCGCCGCTGAGCGTGCGTTTCCAGTCGCGCTCGAAGTCCATCTGTTCGATGAACTCGAAGGCGCCGAAGGCGCCGGCATTGACCAGTACATCGATGCCGCCATGACGCTCCGCGGTCGCGGCCATCAGCCGCTCGACATCGGCCGGCCTGGTCAGATCACACGGATGGACGCTATCGACGTCCAGATCCTCGCGCCTGGCCTGATCCACAGTGGCCTGCGCGGCGAGCGGATTGATGTCGCAGCCCATCACGCGCGCGCCATGGCGCGCGAACATCAATGCGCAGCCCTGGCCAATGCCGCTGCCGGTACCGGTGACGACCGCAACTTTGCCCTGAAGGCGCGTCGATAGCATCGCCTGCCTGTTTGTAGTTGATTTACGGGCAGCCGCAACTGCGCGCCTGACCGCGTGCGAGCCTAACATACCCGCGCGACGCGCTTAAGCGAACGACGGCAGCGGCGCGTTATTGTTCAGGAACTTAAAAGTGTCCGCGGGAGTGCGAGCGCACAGGCGCGGCGGCTCGCGGGCTGGCGCATCACGATCGCGCATGCGATAAATGCCAGCGCTATGCCAAAGTCCATCGCCCGCCAGCGGCCTGCGCCCAGGCGGCCAGCAGCCAACAGCGCGGTTCGCAACGGCAAGCAGCGCGGCATCGGTCGTCCTGCCGCCGGCCAGAAGACCGTGGGGCGCGAGGCGCTGATCACGCGCACCTGCGAGATGCTGATGCAGATGCCGCCCAACAGGATCACGCGCGCCGAAGTCGCGCGTCACATGCACGTCGATCCGTCCCTGATCCGCTACTACTTTCGCGATCGCGCGACGCTGCTGTTGGCCGCCGTGGAGCGGTTGACCGCCGAGCTGGCGCGCCTGCTGGAGGAGGAGCTGGCGCGCTCGGACCTGACGCCGGCGAGCCGCCTGCGCGCCCGGGTGTCGGCGTTGCTGAAGCTCAACGTCACCTATCCCTTCTTTCACCGGCTGATGATCGATGAGCTGGTCAACCTCGACACACCCGCCGCCGTGCGCTTTGTCGAGCAGCTGACACGCGAGGCGGTAGCCGGCTATGCCGACATCATCGACAGCGGCGTGAAGGACGGCGTCTTCCGGCGCACCAACGTTGCGTTTCTGTTCCTGGCAGTGATCGGCATGTGCGAGTTCTTCGTCAACGGCATGCCGATACTGCGCATCGTGATGGGCAAGGAACTCGATCAGCAGGCCATCAGCCAGCGCTATCGCGAATTCATCTGCGACATGATTGTGAATGGACTGAAGGCGAAGTAGCCGTTCGCAGCGGCGTCGCGCGGATCATCGCTGCGCAAATTGTGCTCTTATGCGCCGCAAATCGGGAAGCGTTACAGAGCCGGCAGGCCGCAAAGCCGCAGATTTGCGTGCGCCCGGCTCGCCAACAGCGGGTTGGGCTTCCCGGCTGGCTTGTCCGCCTGTCAGCTGCGTCCTACAAATTGCTACAAGTGTATGATAGCGCACATAGTAGTTACGCGGCGGTGGCGTGCCGACTCGAGGCGACACTTGCGTGGCACGGGGGGTGCTTATTAAGTTACAAGGGCCCGCAACAGGTAGATGAATTTCGACGGTTATCCCTCCCTGTCGAGCCGTCAAACTGCCTGTTTTGCGATATTAGGCGCACCGTGGCCACTCCCAGACGGTGCGCCTATTTTTATTCCCCGCCCACACTATGGCATGGTAGCGCCGCTAACTGCCGCAGGCCTCGCATGCGCGCCACTTCGCCGCAACTTCACACCGCCCGATTGCTGCTGCGCCCGCTGTGCATCGAGGACTTCGAACCCTGGGCGCAGATGATGAACGACGATGAGGCGGCACGCTTCCTCGGCGGCCGGCAGGTGCGCGCGGTCGCCTGGCGCAGTTTCATGACCATGGCCGGCGCCTGGCACCTGCAGGGTTTCGCAATGTTCTCGGTGATCGAGCGCACCACCGCACGCTGGGTCGGGCGGCTCGGCCCGTGGCACCCCGACGGCTGGCCGGGTCCGGAGATCGGCTGGGCCATCATTCGCGAACGCTGGGGTCGCGGTTATGCGACCGAGGGTGCGGCGGCCACTATGGACTGGGTGTTTGACGCGCTGGGCTGGCACGAGGTGATTCACTCCATCGCCCCCGACAACATCGCCTCGCAGGTGGTCGCGCGCAAGCTCGGTTCCAGCAATCGCGGACCGGGAACACTGCCCGCGCCATTCGAGAGCACGCGCGTCGATATCTGGGGCCAGACCCGCGCCCAGTGGCTGGCGCGCCGCGAGTACCTGCAGCGGCTGCAGCAGCGGCAGTCATCATCGCAGCCCTAGGCCGGCCGGGCGTCGGCGGCCAATGGCGGCAGCTCCCCGTAGCGGCGATACATCGGGGCGAAATCAGTGTTGTAGCAGGCCTCGAACAGCTGCTCGAAACTGTCGAGTACGAAATAGGTGCGCTGGAAATCATCGATGCGGTAATCGGTGCGCATCACGCGCACCAGGTCGAAGGGCGCACGCTGCGGCTCGGGACTCTCGATGCTGTATACGGTCTCGCCCTTGGACGACAGGATGCCGGCGCCATAGACACGCAGCCCCGCGCCGGTGCGTATCAGTCCAAACTCGACCATGTACCAGTACAGGCGCGCGAGCATGCGCAGTCCGCCCGGGGTTGCCAGCGCCTTCGGTCCCGCTTCGCCATAGGCCTGCATGAAGCGTGCAAAGATCGGGTTCGTCAGCAGCGGCACATGGCCGAAGAAATCATGAAACACATCCGGCTCAACCAGGTAATCCAGCTCCTCGCGACGGCGAATCCAGACCGTCACCGGGAAGCGCAACTGCGCCAGGTGGTCGAAGAAGGTCTGCTCTGGAATCAGCCCCGGCACCGCGACGATCCGCCAGCCGGTGGTTTCCTGCAGCACCCGGTTGGCATCCGCGAAGCGCGGTATCTGCGTCGCTGACGCCCCAAGCGCGCGCACGCCGTCGAGGAACTCCGGCGCCGCATAGCGCTCGATCAGGGCGATCTGGCGTGCGTACAGCGTCGCCCAGATGGCGTGCTCGTCGGCTGTATAACGCTCCCAGTCCTGCGCCACCGTGTAATCTTCGGTAGCGCGGGAATAATCGCCGCGTAAACCCTGCGGTTGATTGACCGGCGCTGACGGCGGCTGGACCACGGCTGGCTCCAAGGTATCGATGCCGCATTTTAACCCGGGTGGACCAAGCTGAGAGACCTGTGGGTCGGGTGGGGCTCGAACCCACGACCAACGCCTTAAAAGGGCGCTGCTCTACCGACTGAGCTACCGACCCGCTGACCGCGTCGCGCTGCCGGGAGCCTTGCGCGCGGGCCGCGCATGATAGACGAAAAGCCCGCGGTGCGGCACGCCGGTGAGTGCTCAGGCATACCGGGTCGGATCGGCGATACCTGCGAGCTCGAATCCTTCCCGCCGCAATCTGCAGGAATCGCAGCGCCCGCAGGCCCGCCCGGCGGCGTCGGCCTGGTAACACGACACGGTCAGTGCGTAGTCGATACCGAGGGCGACGCCGGCGCGAATAATCTCGGGCTTGCTCATCTCAATCAGCGGCGCGTGCACCTTGAAGCGGGCGCCCTCGACGCCGGCCTTGGTGGCGAGCGCGGCCAGGGTCTCGAACGCGCGGATGAACTCGGCGCGGCAGTCCGGATAGCCGCTGAAGTCCACAGAATTTACCCCGATCACCAGCTCGCGCGCCCCGAGCACTTCGGCCCAGCCGAGCGCCAGCGCCAGCAGCATGGTGTTGCGCGCCGGCACGTAGCTGACCGGAATGCCGGCGGCCGGCTTGTCGGGCAGCGCGATGCTCCAGTCGGTCAGCGCCGAGCCGCCGATACCGGCCAGGTCCACCCGCATCACGCGATGCTCGCGCGCTCCGAAGGTGTGGGCGATGCGAGCGGCCGCATCGAGCTCGGACTGGTGGCGCTGGCCGTAGCTCACCGACAGCGCGTAGCACTCAAAGCCCTGCGCGCGTGCCCAGGCGAGCGCAGTACTGGAGTCCAGTCCGCCGGACAACAGCACCACGGCGCGCACGGCATTGTCAGCGCCCGGGCTCATTACCCCACAGGTACTTGTGCAGCTGCATCTGGAAGCGCACCGGCAGGCGGTCGGCCAGGATCCAGTCGGCCAGCTCGCGCGCCGGCAGCTGCTCGTGACTGGGGGAGAACAGCACCTGGCAACGCTGCGCCAGCTGCAACTCAGCCAGCTTGTCGCGGCTCCACTCATAGTCGGCGCGGTCGCACAGCACGAACTTGATCTGTTCTTCCGGGCGCAGCAGCACCAGCTGCTGGTAGCGATTTCTGTGCTCCTCGCCCGAGCCGGGGGTCTTGACGTCCACCACGCGAATCACGCGCGCGTCCACCGCATCGATCGGCATGGCGCCGCTGGTTTCAAGCGATACCCGGTAACCCGCCTCGGCCAGCGCACTCAGCAGCGCCAGGCAGGCCGGCTGCGCCAACGGCTCACCGCCGGTGACGCACACGTACCGCGCCCCCAGCTCGCGCACCCGCTCCAGGATCGCATCCAGCTGCCACCACTCACCGCCGTGAAAGGCATAGGCGGTGTCGCAATACTGGCAGCGCATCGGGCAGCCGGTCAGCCGTACGAATACCGTCGGTATGCCAACCGTATCGGCTTCGCCCTGCAGCGAGTGGAAGATCTCCGTGAGCTTGAGCCGGACGCTCAATCCGCGCCGCCTAGTGCTCGTCGGGCGGCAGCGTCTGCAGTCTGGCCGCGGCGAGTTTCGCCGCATCGGTCCCTGGGAATCGGGTCACCACCTGCCTGAGCGTGGCGCGCGCATCGGCCATCCTCTTCTGATCGATCTGCGTCAGTCCGAGCTTCAGCAACGCGTCGGGCACCTTGGCCGATTGCGGATACTGCTCGCCGACCGCGCGAAACGAGGCCGCGGCATCGTCGTAATCGTGGGTCACGTAGTAAGCCTCGCCCAGCCAGTACTGGGCATTGCCGGCCAGCTGGCTTTGCGGATAGGCACGCAGCATATCGCGGAAGCGCGCGATCGCCCCGGCATAGTCGGTGGACTTGAGCGCATCGAAGGCACTCTTGTAGGCAGCCTGGTCGCCGCCAGAATCGGCAGCGCCAGTGCCGGCGGTGCCGCCGCCGGCACCCGCATCGGCGGAACTGCCCCCGCCGCCGCCCCTGGATCCGGACTGCAACGCCGTCAGCCGGCGATCCAGGTCCGCGTACAGATCGCGCTGCTGCTTGCGCAGCATGTCGTTGCTGTTCTGCAGCTCTTCCAGCTCGCCGCGCAACTGGCGCATCTGCGCCTCGATCGCATCCAGCCGCTGCGAGAGCTGCAGCAGGCCCTGATTCACGTGCTCGACGCGCCCAAGGCGCTCATCGACGTCGTTCAGCTTGACCACCACCGGATCGGGCTGGGCCGGCGTCGACTCACAGCCGGCCAGCAGCAACGCCGCCAGCGCCACCGGCGCCAGCCCGCGCCATGGGCCTCGGCACGGCAATGCTGTCATGGCCGGCACTTCAGTTCAGATAGACGATGTCGACCCGTCGATTGCGCGCCCAGGCCTCTTCGGTATGACCGGTGACCGCAGGGCGCTCCTCGCCGTAGCTCACGGTGGTGATCTGCGCATCTGCCACCCCCTGCAGTGTCAGCGCACGGCGCACCGACTGCGCGCGGCGCTCACCGAGGCCGATGTTGTATTCGCGCGAGCCGCGCTCATCGGTATTGCCCTCCAGCCGCACACGGGTCGTGGGGTTGGCAGCCAGGTAGCGCGCGTGGGCGGTGATCAGCGCGTTGTAGTCGGCCTTGACCTCGCTGCTGTCGAAATCGAAGTAGATGGTCCGATTCTGCAGCTGCGCCCCGGAGGGCCCGGCTACACCGGCGCCGCTGCCGCCGGCCACGCCGGCGTTATAGGCGCTCGAGGCGTCAGCGCCCGAAGTCTGGGATTGATCGGCCGGCACCGCGGCATTGGTGCTGGTGGGCATCGGGCGCGGCTTTTTGCTGCTGCAGCCGGCAGCCAGCGAGACGCCGAGCACAGCGATCAGGATCAGAACCGTCTTGTTCATAGCGCTACTCCAATTGTCGCTGCCGGGTCGCGGCAGCCGCTTTATTACCATACTGTGCCCTCGGCCACACCTGCCGATGGCGGCGTGCAGCTAGTGCGGGAATGGTCCCCACACCGGCTCGCGCACCTCGCCCTGATCCGCCTTCAGCCGCTGCGTCACCAGTCCGTCGACCGACACCGTCTGCAGGGTTCCGAGTTCCCCCTCGCGGCCGGCATAGATGACCACTGCGCCGTTGGGCGCAAAGCTCGGCGATTCATCCAGCGCCCCGTGCGACAGCACGCTCACAGTGCCGGAAGCCAGATCCTGTACCGCGATGCGATAGTTTCCGCCTTCGCGCGTGACGAATGCGATCTTCTTGCCGTCCGGCGACAGCCGCGGGCGTGCGTTGTACCCGGACCCGAAGGTGATGCGCTCGATACGCTTGGGCTGCGCGATGTCGAGCTTGTAGATCTGCGGTCCGCCGGCGCGATCAGAAGTGAAATAGATGCTCTTGCCGTCCGGGCTCCAGGCCGGCTCGGTGTCGACCGCCGGATCATCGGTCAGGCGCGTCAGCCCCTGTGTCGCCAGGTCGAGCAGCCAGACGTCCAGGTTGCCGGTGGCACCCGACAGCGTCAGTGCCAGGTGCGTACCATCGGGGGAATACGCCGGTGCACCGTTGACCCCGACCCGCGCCGATACCAGCTGGCGCTCGCCGGTGTGGACTTTCTGTACATAGACACCCGACAGGCGGTTCTCGAAGGATACGTACGCCAGCCACTGCTCGTCCGGCGACCAGGTCGGGGACATGATCGGCTGTGACGATTCGAGAATCACCTTCGGATTCTCGCCGTCGGCGTCGGCGACGATGAGCTGGAAGCGCTGGCTTGGCGGCTTGCCCTGGACCGCGACGTAGGCGATACGGGTCGCGAACGCGCCGCGCACCCCCAGCACCTTGCTGTAGACGAAATCGCTCACCAGGTGGGCGGCATTGCGCAGGCTGCTGCTACTGGCGATGAACTTCTGGCTGGCGATGCGCGTGCCGGTCTGGATGTTGATCAGGTCGCATTCGATATCGAGCTCGTTGGCCGCGGGCGCGGTGACGCGGCCGACTACCACGTAATCGTTGCCTGCGGCCTTCCAGTCGGCCGCCTGCACATCGGCTGCAGTCGTCGGGGTACTCAGCATGTCGCGCCGCTGCATGGCGCGAAAGCGCCCGCTGCTCTCCAGATCGTGCTGAACCACCGCGGCGACGTCGAAGCCGCCGTCCGCCGGCAGCGCGCGTGCGAATGGCACGATCGCAATCGGTATTGGATCGGTCACGCCCTTGGTGATCAGGATCTGCAGCTCGGCGTGCGCCGGAGCGCTTGCGAAGCCGCAGGCGGCCAGCGCCAGCAGCGCGCCGGCGCACCAACCCCGCACCCCTGCTTGCAACGGTCCCGCTACCGGCTGGCTCATTAAGCTATTCATCGGGCGCGAACGTAACATCGATGTTTGGATCAAACAATGCCGGATCCGAGGGCGCGGGCAGCGGCGAGGCCCGGTAGGCGGCTGTTTCCACCGACTGCCTCACCGCCTCATCGCCATTGCAGCCGGCCACCACCACATGCGTGACCTCGCCCCCGGGGATCTGCGTGATATGCAGGCTGCACTTCACCCCGGCACGCGCGCTCGATGGCCGAATCCATGCCCGGTTGATGCGCGCCGTGATCAACGACAGATACTCGGCCTTGGCCGGGCTCGCCTGCACCGCATTCAGATGCTCCTCGCTCGCCAGCTGCGAGCGCAGGTCCGCCTCGCGCTGCGCGCGCTCCTGTTCGAGTTTGCGCTGCTGCGCCAGTTGCTGCGCCTTGCGGTCGGCCTCGGCCTTGGCGGCGGCGGCGCGCTCGGCATCGGCTTTCGCAGCCGCAGCGCGCTCGGCCTCTGCCTTGGCAGCCTGTGCCTTGTCAGCCTCGGCACGCGCTGCCTGCTCGCGCTCGCGTTCGCGCTGCTGCGCGGCCTGCTCGTCGGCGGCGCGCTTCTCCTGCGCCGCGCGCTCCTGCTCCTGCAGCTTCTGGCGCGCCTCCTGTTCAGCCTGCTCATCGTGCGCTGGCTCCGCCGGCGGCGGATTTTCAGTCGGCGGCGGCGGGGCCGGCGGACTGGGCGGCGGCGGTGTCGCCTGTGGCGGCGCGTCGCGCACCACCGTGGCTTCGATGGCGAGGCTCGGTGTGGTCACGGTCGGCTGCCGGTACTGCCACCAGCCCCAGAGCAATGCCCCGACAATCGCCGCATGGATCAGTATCGACAGCACGATCGACAGGACACGATCGCTCCGGCGTTCGCTCATGGCTGGGTGGTAGCCTTGGGCGCCGGATCGGTCTGGAAGCCGACCTTGCGGGCGCCGGCCTGCTGCAGGATGACCATGGCCTGCACCACCCGGCCGTAGCTGACCGCCTTGTCCCCGTTGACCAGCACCACACGCTCCGGCGCGCGCCGCAGTGCCGCGCTGGCGCGCACCAGCGCGGTCTGATCGTCGATCGGCTGGCGCGGATTGGCGCCCAGGTTCAGGTACAGCTGGCCCTGGGCATCGATCGACAGCACCAGTGGTGTCTGGTTGCCCTGGGCTGCGATCGGTTCGGCCGCCGCCTTCGGCAGGTCGACCTTGATGCCCTGGGTCAACAGCGGTGCGGTGATCATGAAGATGATCAGCAGCACCAGCATGACATCGATGTACGGCACGACATTGATGTCGCCCATCAGCCGCCGCTTGCCTTTGGTGACTGCGGGCATGTCAGCTCCTTGCCCCGCCAGGGGCGGCGGATGCGCTGGCGCCGGCCGGCACACCGGCGGGCCCGCGCCCGGCATAGCGCTGCAGAATGGTCGACAGCTCCTCCATGAATGCGTCGTAGCGCAATTCCAGCCGACTCGCCTGGTCGGCGTAGCGGTTATAGGCCACGACCGCCGGAATTGCGGCAAACAGTCCGATCGCCGTGGTCACCAGCGCCTCGGAGATACCCGGAGCGACCATCGCCAGGGTCGCCTGCTGCACGTTTCCGAGCGAACTGAAGGCGTTCATGATGCCCCAGACGGTGCCGAACAGCCCCACGTAGGGACTGGTGGAACCGACCGTGGCGAGGGTTGCGAGGCTGTGCTCGAGCCGCTCGATCTCCTTCAGCTGCGCCACCCGCATCGCGCGCCGCGAACCCTCCAGCAGCATGTCGGCCGCAACGCCGCCCTGCGCCCGCAGCCGTGCGAACTCGCGAAAGCCAAACTCGAAGATGCTCTCCATGCCGGTGGCGCTGCCGCGCGACTCGATGGCGCGATACAGCGAGCTCAGGTCGCCGCCGGACCAGAAGCTGTTCTCGAAACGATCGGCGTCGCGCTGCGCGCGCCGCACCACCATGCGCTTGCGGAAGATGATCGCCCAGGACATCAGCGAGGCCGCCAGCAGTATGCCGATGACGATCTGCACCACCAGGCTGGCCTGAACGATCATGCGAAGAATCGAAATCTCGCCGCCCATCAACTACTCCTTAGAGGGATCCGGCCGCGCGCTGACGCTCATGCCGGCAGCTCTTTGACTATAACTGGCGGCAGGCGCCGGGGTTTCAGGCTGGCGGCGTCCAGGCAGGCGACCCGTACCGTGGCGCTGAGCAACAGCTCGTCCGCCAGCGGTTCGCGCCAGATACGCTGCGAGAATACGATGCTCGCGCCGCCTTCGCGCGCCGGCTCGCAACTGACCGACAGCAGATCGTCGAGCCGCGCGGGTCGCCGGTACTGCGCCTCGAGCGTCACCACTGAGAACACCACCCCGGGGTCGCGCGCCAGCGCCAGCTGCGATACCCCGCGCGCGCGCAGCCATTCAGTGCGTGCGCGCTCCAGGAATCGCAGATAATTCGCATAATAAACGATACCTCCGGCATCGGTGTCTTCCCAGTAGACACGCGCCTGCCAGACGAAGGGTATCAAGCGTCCTCGCCGAACAACGACAGGTTGGCGGCCACCCGCTCGGGCATCTTCAGTCCGAAGTGCTGCCAGGCCAGCCGCGTGGCGATGCGGCCGCGCGCGGTGCGGGCAATGAAGCCCTGCTGGATCAGGAACGGCTCGATCACATCCTCCAGCGTACCGCGTTCCTCGCCGATGGCAGCCGACAGGCTCTCGATGCCGACCGGGCCGCCGTCGAATTTCTCCATGATCGTCAGCAGCAGCTTGCGATCCAGCGCATCGAGCCCCAGCGGATCGACCTGCAGCAGATCGAGCGCGGCGAGCGCCGCCGGCTCGTCGATATGTCCGGCAGCCTTCACCTGCGCGTAGTCGCGCACCCGTCGCAGCAGGCGGTTGGCAATGCGCGGCGTGCCGCGGGCGCGCTGCGCGATGCGCGCTGCGCCCGCGGCATCGATCACGACATCGAGGATACGGGCCGAGCGCTGCACGATGCGCTCGATCTCGGGCACGGTGTAGAACTCGAGCCGCTGCACGATGCCGAAGCGGTCGCGCAGCGGCGAGGTCAGAAGCCCTGCCCGCGTGGTCGCCCCGACCAGCGTGAACGGTGGCAGGTTGAGCTTGATGGAGCGCGCGGCCGGCCCCTCGCCGATCATGATGTCGAGCTGGTAGTCCTCCATCGCCGGATACAGCACTTCCTCGACCACCGGGCTGAGGCGATGGATCTCATCGACGAACAGCACATCGCGCGGCTGCAGGTTGGTCAGGATGGCCGCCAGATCACCCGGGCGCTCCAGCACCGGTCCTGCAGTCTGGCGCAGGCTCACGCCCAGTTCCGCGGCGATGATATGCGCCAGTGTCGTCTTGCCCAGGCCCGGCGGCCCAAAGATCAGCACATGATCGAGCGCCTCGGCCCGCATGCGCGCGGCATCGATGAAGATCGACAGCTGCGATTTGACCTGCTCCTGGCCAATGTAGTCGGCCAGCGCGCGCGGGCGGATCGCCTGATCGATCGCCTCCTCGGCTGCGCCGGCAGCCGCGCCCACCAGCCGCGCATCCTGCTGCGCACTCATGCGCGCAGCGCGCCCTGCAGCGCGCGCCGGATCAGCTCCTCGGTGGACAGGCCGGCCAGTTGCGGGCCGACCGCCTTGAGCAGCCGTGTCGCCTCGACCGGCTTGTAGCCGAGCGATACCAGTGCACCGTGGGCTTCCGCCTCGGCGCCCTGCTGGATGGCGCCCGGTGCGCCGGCAGCCGGCGCAGGCCCTACGCCGGGCTCATCCAGTCGATCGCGCATCTCCACGATCAGGCGTTCTGCAATCTTGCGGCCCACGCCTGGAATACGGGTCAGGGCCGCCGCGTCGTGCTCGCGCACCGCATGCGCGAACGTGGCCGCGGTGCCGCCCGACAGGATCGCCAGAGCGATCCGCGGCCCCACGCCCGAGACCTTCAGCAGGTTGCGAAACAGGGTGCGCTCCTCGAGGCTTGCAAAGCCATACAGCACGTGCGCGTCCTCGCGCACCACCAGGTGCGTCAGCAGCCGGGTGCGCTCGCCCACCGGCGGCAGGCTGTAGAAGGTCGACATCGGTGCCTCGACCTCATAGCCCACCCCGCCGACCTCCAGCAGCAGATGCGGCGGCGACTTGAAGGCGAGCACGCCCGCGAGCGTGCCGATCATGGTTTGCCCAGCGGCCGTTCAGGCGACATCGACCGCATCGAGCGCACCCAGCCGGCGCGTCTGGGCATGGCACAGCGCCACCGCCAGCGCATCGGCGGCGTCGGCGGGGAGCTTGATTTCCAGCAGCAGCAGCGTGCGCACCATCTGTGCGACCTGCGACTTGCCCGCCGCGCCGTAGCCGGTGACGGCCATCTTGATGGCGCGCGGGGCGTACTCATGCACGCTGGCACCGAGCGACGCCGCGGCGCACAAGGCCACGCCGCGGGCCTGCCCCAGCTTCAGGGCGCTGTCGGGATTGCGATGCACGAATACGCGCTCGATGGCCACGGTGTCGGGCTGATGCTCGGCCACCAACGCGCTGACCGCGGCATAGATGCGCTGCAGCCGCACCACCATGTCGTGTCCCACCACGTCCACGCAGCCGCTGGCGATGTGGCGCTCGCCGCTGCCGCGGCAATCGATGATTCCATAACCGGTGCGCTGCGAGCCCGGATCCAGCCCGAGCACGCGGCAGTCGCGCGCCACCAGCCGCACGCTCGCCGGGCCTTGCGCCGCCGCCGCGCTACGCGGCCGGAAGCTGCGCCAGGATTTGCTCGAGTATCGCGTCATCAATCCATTCCTCAAACACACTTGCCGTGGCCGCCCATTGCTTGAATGATAGCCGGAAGACACCCACCACACAGCATGGAAACCGCGACACCCGCACCGCCCGAGATCGCCGCGCAGCTCGACGGCGCGCGCGCAGCACTGGCCGCGCTCGGCGCCGATCAGGCCGCGCTGGCGGAGGGTTTCGAGGCTGCGCAGGCCGTGGCTGCGCTGACGCTCGATGCCGATCTTGCCAACGGCACCATGCTGCACCAGGCGCGCCTCGCAGGGCTTGCGCACAGCAACCCCGGGGTCGAGCAGCGGCTGGGAAGCGGCAGCACGCGCGTGGCAGACGAACTCGGGCGCTTGGGCGGCCTGCACCTGCCTGCCGGCTGGTCGGCGAGCCAGGGACTGAATGCGCAGCAGTCGGAAATACTGCGCAACATGCTGCTGGCCGTGGCAGCCGACCCGCGCCTGGTGGTGGCGCACCTGGCCGAGCAGCTGGTGCAGCTGCGCGCGGCACGCGAGCTGCCGGCCGACGAACGCCGCCGGCTGGCGCTCGAGACGCGCGAGATCCTGGCGCCGCTGGCCAATCGGCTCGGCGTCTGGAGCCTGAAGTGGGAACTGGAGGATCTCTCGTTCCGCTACCTTGCGCCCGATGACTATCACCGTATCGCGCGTGCGCTGGCCGAGCGGCGCGTGGATCGCGAGCGCTACATCGAGCAGGTATGCACGCAGCTGCAGCTCGAGCTGCAGCGCGCCGGCATCGCGGCAGCCGCGGTCTATGGCCGGCCCAAGCATATCTACAGCATCTGGCGCAAAATGCAGCGCAAGCAGCTTGCGTTTGAGCAGCTGTTCGACGTGCGTGCGGTACGCATCGTGGTGCAATCGATCGAGCACTGCTACGCCGCGCTGGGCGTGGTACACGCACTGTGGCAGTACATCGCGGACGAATTCGACGACTACATCGCGACGCCGAAGGATAACGAGTACCGCTCGATCCACACCGCGGTGATCGGACCTGATGGCAAGTCGCTCGAGGTGCAGATCCGCTCGCGCGACATGGACCAGTATGCTGAACTCGGGGTGGCCGCCCACTGGCGCTACAAGGAGGGCGGCGCGCGCGATGTCGGCTATGAGCGCAAGATCGAATGGATCCGGCGCGTGCTCGATCCCTCGCAGTCCGCGCAGTTCGAGGGCGACCTGATCGAGCGCGCCAAGGCGGAGCTGTTTTCCGATCGCATCTACGCGATGACGCCGCGCGGCGAGGTGGTCGACCTGCCGCGCGGGGCCACCGCACTGGATTTCGCCTACCAATTGCACACTGCCCTGGGGCATCGATGCCGCGGCGCCAAGGTCGATGGCCGCATCGTGCCGCTCAACCAGCCGCTCAGCAACGGCGGCGTGGTCGAGATCATCACCGGCAAGCAGCCTGCTCCGAGCCGCGACTGGCTGTCGCCGGAGCTCGGTTTTCTGGCCTCGCCCAAGAGCCGCGCCAAGGTGCGATCGTGGTTCCGGCGCGCCGATGAGTCGCAGCACCGCGCGCTCGGGCGTGAGACGCTCGAGCGCGAACTGGCGCGCGTGGCTGCCGGACCCGAGCTGATCGCAGCGCTGGTGCGCGAGCTGCATGCCGACAGCGCCGATGATCTGCAGCGCCAGCTCGGCGCTGGCGAGATCAGCATCACGGCGCTCAGCCAGGCGCTGGCGCGATCGCAGGCGGCGGCGCAGCCGGCGCTGATGCCGGCGCGCAAACGCGCCGGCCAGGCGCCCACGGCACGCTCACCGGTCGAGGTCGAGGGCGTCGGGGATCTGCCGACCACCATCGCGCGCTGCTGCGGCCCGGTGCCGCCGGAGCCGATCGCCGGCTACGTCACGCTCGGGCGCGGTGTCACCATCCATCGCGCCAGCTGCCCGAACCTGCTGCGCATGCAGGGGCTCAATGCCAGGCGCGTGCTGCGGGTGGACTGGAACCTCGACGCCGACAGCCTGCTGCCGGTGAGGATCCGGGTCGAGGCGCTCGACCGTCGCGGCCTGCTGCGCGATGTGTCGGATGTGATGGCGCTCGAGCGGCTGAGCATCGATGGCGTCAATTCCGATACCGACCCGAACGATCGCATCGCCACCATCGTGATGCGCACCGCGGTGCGAAACAGCGAGCAGCTCGGGCGGGTGTTGCAGCGCCTGAGCGCGGTACCCAACGTGCTGCGCGCATTGCGGCTTGCCTGACACGTTCATTAGCATGCAGTTGGCGTCATCCGAAAACCACGGCAGCTGCGGCAATTGCGCTGCACCGCTGAGCGGCCCGTATTGCGCCCAGTGCGGACAGCACGCGCACGAGAGCGCACGCTCGCTCAGCGTGCTGTTGCACGACGCCCTGGACCTGGTGGCGCACATGGACGGGCGCTTCTGGTGCACGATCCGGACCCTGCTGTTGCAACCCGGGCAGCTCACCGTGGACTACTTCGCCGAGCGCCGCGCGCGTTACGTGTCGCCGTTGCGGCTGTACTTCGTGCTCAGCATCGTGTTCTTCGCGCTGGCCGCGGCCAATTCGAACCTGCCGTCGAAGGCGGCCGCCACCGGCCAGTCGCCGCTGAGCGCCAGCGATGCCGCGGATCTGCGCGAACTGCAGAATCAACTGCACCAGGCGGCGCCCGCGGTTGCCGACACCATCACGACCACTGACAGCGGCGTGGATATGAAACTCGATAGCAGCGATTGCGACAAGATCGAGCTGCGTTGGCCGTGGCTGCAGGAGCGGCTGCGCGGCGCCTGCCGGCGCCAGATCGCCGACAACGGCAAGTCGGCGGCGCGTGCGTTCGGCTCCTATGTGCCGAAGATGATGTTCGTATTCCTGCCCCTCATGGCACTGATCATGGTGCCGTTGTACCGTCAGCCCCGGCACTATTATGTCGAGCATCTGGTGTTCTTCCTGCACACCCATGCCGCGCTGTTCCTGGTAATGATCGGCGACATGTTGCTCAGCATCACAGCGCAACGGCTGCCGCATCTCGCTCCCCTGGAGACCGCCAGCAACCTGGCAGCGGCCTGCTACGCGCTGTGGTTCGTGTACCGGGCCATGCGGCGCTACTACGGCGATCGACGCGCGCTGACGCTGGCCAAGCTGGCGGTCGTCGGCATCGCCTACCAGGTGTTTCTGGCGTTCATGATAATGGCGACGCTGCTGCTCAGTGCGCTGACCGCCTGATCGCGCTCCATAGATGAAGCTCGGCGTCGCCAGCGCGATCCGGACGCTGTGCACACTCTGAACAAAAATCCGGCGACTATTGTCAAACGCGCACTGACGATTGGCGAGCGTCCGTTGAAACGCGCCACGAATGTGCGCGATCGCGATGGCGTAGCTGGCGTGTGCGCAGCGCGGTGACCGGTGCGACAGGCAGCCATCGACGGCCAGGCCTGCAGGCTCAGGGCATCTGCAGTGATTGCGGCGCGGCGGCCGTAGTCGCTAAAAACCCTGGAAAATAGCCGAAATTCACTCGGCGAAGCTTCACTCACCGACACCGCCGCGCGCGTTGCAACGCTCAGGTAACCCGCGGCGCTGCGCCCGCAGATCAAAGCGCGCCGCAACGTCGCGATCTGGCGACGTGCGCAAGTGCGGACACTTTGCGCGGCTGTTCTTTTAGGGATTAACTGGCTTCGCAATGTAAGGGCAAACCCGCCGTGAGGCGGGGACGCAAAGCCTCCGGTCTTCAGGTCCGTTTGGGACACGAGATAGCGGGGTTGCCG
>Ga0181537_10000412_pt1 | contig 40530 bp, 34 predicted proteins | sample PEATcosm2014_Bin_39_FD_119765 | JGI IMG/M metagenome (GOLD analysis project Ga0181537, IMG submission 119765) | Peatland microbial communities from MTU Mesocosm Facility, Houghton, MI, USA - PEATcosm2014_Bin23_10_metaG | ecosystem: Environmental > Terrestrial > Soil > Wetlands > Peat | place... | reverse complement strand
CGCGCACGCAGACTATATAACGAATGCTTCATGCCGTTTACTGGGTCTAGGAAATCCCACTTATGAAGAGTATCTCCAGCCTCGTCGGCACGGTCATCCTGGCATTTGGCGCGGGGGCGGCAACGGCCGAGACGCCCGCGCAACTGAACGCCAACAAGCAGCTCGTGCTGGAGTTTTCTCGCCAAGTGTTCGATGCCCGCGACGCGCGCATGGCCAAGAATTTCCTCTCGGAGGACGTGATCGAACATAACCCCAACGTGCCCTCGGGACTCAAGGGTTTTGTGGATACCTTCGATAAGATCTGGAAACCGGATCCACACGCCAAGCACCCGGACGCTGATCCGATGCGGGGGGTGCAGCAACCACCCGTGGCGGTGATCGCGGAGGGCGACAAGGTGCTCGTGGTCTTGAAAATCAGGCGGTCGGACCCCGATGCGCCAAGCAAGACCTATGACAGCTTTTGGTTCGACCTGTATCGGATCAAGGACGCCAAGGTCGCCGAACACTGGGACGGGGCGCTGAAGGGCGCTCCTCCGTGACACCCTGCGCTGCTCTGGCGACAGCGAGGCGGCTCAGAACGCCGTTTGCGCCGATCCTTTGAGCTGAAGTCGGTGACGCGCCTCCGCGGGCGTCGCGACGGTAAATCCAAGCTCGCTCAAGATACGTACGATCTTCCGAACCTGTTCCGCGTTCGACGCGGCGAAGCGACCCCGCTCCAGATACAGGCTGTCTTCCAAGCCGACACGGGCATTGCCTCCGAGAAGAATGTTCTGAGTCGCCATCGGCATTTGATGCCGCCCTGCTGCGAGGACCGACCACTCGATGGCGTCTCCGAAAAGGCGTTGCGCCGTGCGCACCAGGTGCAGCAAATGATCCATCTCCGCACCGATACCGCCCAAGATCCCCAGGCAAAACTGAATGAACAGCGGGGGTTCGTAGAGCTTTTGGTCGATGACCCATGCGAGGTTGTGAAGATGACCCATGTCGTAACATTCGAACTCGAAGCGTGCCCCATGTCCCTTTCCCAGGCGGTTCATGATGGCCTCGATGTCGCCGAAGGTATTCCGGAATACCCCGTTGCGGGAGGCTTCGAGAAACGGTTTCTCCCAGTCGTAGCGGAATTGCTTGATACGCGCCGCCGCCGGAAAGAGACCTACATTGATCGAACCCATGTTGAGGGACGTCATTTCGGGGCTCATGGATTCGGGCGCCGCCAGGCGTTCATCCAGGGTCATGCCGGGCGCTCCGCCCGTGGTGATATTGACGACTGCGTCGGTCGCCGCTTTGATTTTGGGAAGAAACTCACGGAAAACGGCCGGGGAGGCTGTGGGGCGGCCGTCCACCGGATCGCGCGCATGCAGGTGTAAAATGGCGGCGCCGGCCTGCGCTGCCGCGATGGATTCGGTTGCGATCTGAGCCGGTGTGATCGGGAGGTGGGCCGACATGCTCGGCGTGTGCAGCGAGCCGGTAATGGCGCAGGTGATGATGACGGGTTTTGCCACCTTACCGTTCCGCCACTACTTGGTTGTCGATCGCGCCGAGATGTTCGATCTCGACATGAACGCGGTCACCCGGCTTCAGGAAACTGTCGGTGGCGATGCCGACTCCCGCCGGAGTGCCGGTAGCGAGCAGATCCCCGGGCTCCAACGTCATCACGATCGTCAAATACGCGATCTGCTCATAGATGTTGTAGAGCATGTCGCCGGTGGAGGTGCGTTGCCGTTCCTCGCCGTTGACGGTCAGCCACATCATGAGCGCATGCGGATCGGCAATCTCGTCGTCGGTGGTGATCCAGGGTCCGATGGGACCGTGCGTGTCGAAGCTCTTGCCCAACGTGTAAGTGGGGGTGCGCATCTGCCAATCGCGTGCCGTCACATCGTTGGTGACGCAATAGCCGGCGATCACCGAACGGGCGTCGGCAACGCTCACATGGCGGCAGCGCTTGCCGATCACTACGCCCATCTCCGCCTCATAATCGAGCCTAGTGGACGCCCTCGGAAGGTCGATGGGGTCGTAGGGACCGGTGATGCAACTCACTTGTTTGTTGAACCAGAGCTGGGACTTCGGGATGGGAATGCCCGCCGCAGCCGCCTCGTCGGCGTGAGCCTTGTAGTTCATGCCGATGGCCAGGTATTTCTGCGGATCGTCGATCGGTGCGGCGAGGTTCACAGAATCGAGAGCATAGGAGGGCCCGCGGGCCGCCTCGAGAGCCGGCCGCAACGCGCCGAGATTGCCGATCACGGCGCGCATCGAGCCGCCGACCCCCGGCAGGCCCGAAAGGTCCACGACTTGGCCGGCAACGACCTTGCCTATTCGCGCGCTGCCGCCGCTATGGGTAAATCGACAGAGTTTCATGATTCAGCGTATCCCAGCGTCTCGACGCATCGGCGCAATGCCGGCCGCCCCGGTAATGCCGACGGCGATGAGCCCGCGTTTTTTTTCAACGCATGAAATCCACATTGAACGGGGGCGCCCATTGCGCCAGTGCGTCGGCGGCGCCCTGCGGCGAAAAGGCTGTGCTGCTCGCCTCGTAGGCGTCATTGACCAAGTCGCCGTCCGTCCAGTGCTCGATCTTGAGGCCGAACGGATCCCGCCAATAGTCGAATATCTGGCTCCCATCGATGTGGCGGCCGACGCCCCAGCTATGTTCCCAACGGGCGGCGCGCTTCAAATGGCGGTTCCCCATCATGAGGTCGTCCATGTCGAGCACCTCGAAACCGAGATGATCGAAGCCGGGCCGATCATCGCCGACCAGGGCAATCGTGTGATGATCCGTAAACCGGTCGCCCAGGCCGCAGTGCAGGAAGGCGACCATGATGTTGCCAGGCTCGCCGGCATAGTAGCTATCGCTCAGACGAAGTCCCAGGACGTCGCTATAGAAGGCTTGCGCAGCTGGAAGATCCCGCACGTGCAGCACCACGTGACCGAGCCTCATGACATGCGACGGCCCCGGTTCCAGCCGGATGACCTCGTTGTGACGCACGCGCAAACGCGCCGGGTTGAATCGAATCGGCTCGCGAAGCGGCGCCGCGGGCGCCGCCTCCAGCCCATACACGATCTCGACCTGATTGCCGTCGGGATCCGTCAGCTTTACAACGGCGCCGCCGCCGGGCCCTGTGCGAGGCTGCACGGGCTTGCCGTGTTCGGCTGCCAACCGAGCCAGGTCGTCCCGGCTCTGCGCTTTGAATGCCAGCCCCAGGTGACGCAATTCACCCTTCTCGGTGACGTGAATGACGGGATCGGGCCCATAACCGCGCATGAACAGGTGGGTTTCCGTGCGGGCCGCCCGTATGAGGCCGAAATCGATGAGGCAGCTTTCCATGAGGTCGAGGTCCGGCGCGGCCAGACGGACATAAGCAATGTCTTCAACGGCAATCATAGGCGCTTCCCCATCGAAAACTTTGCCGCAAAATAATCGATTGTGTTAGACACGATGCATTATAACATTGACAATACAATTGAACCAAGAACAAAGGTGGCCGGATTCGTTGCCGCCAACATCGGCGCGCCGCGCACCTGCGGCGCACGATCGCGGCTGAACTTCTAAGGGCGGTTCACTTGGCCGACCGGCTCGTTCCCGCGGGCCGTGGCGGTCGGCGCCGCACTGCGGGCGAGGCGCGCACCGAACCGCCTCGCTTCTGCACGGACTTGGGGCGACGCGGTGCCGAATGGCCCGGCATCGAAGCCAGCACATTGCTCGCCGTCAAGTTCAGATGCTCGGCCATGCAGCGCGTCGCGAGCGGAATGTCGCGCGCCAGCGCCGCCTCGGCAAGTCTTTGGTGCTCGACCTCCGGATTGCGGTCGATGGGGAGGGAGAGTTCGAGATTGCGGTAGCGTTCACTCTGTTCGTACAGTTGGTGACGCATCCGCATCAGGCGCGGGCTGTCGCACGTGCTCAAAAGCGCAAGATGATACCTGTTGTGAGCATCGGTCCACTCCTCGCTCGGCCGGCCGTGCTCGCCGAGACGGTTGGTCCGCGACAAGCGGTGCATGGCCGCGATGATGTTCGATTCCCATTCAACCGTGCCGGCCTGGATGGCCCATGTCAGGCATAGATTTTCGATATTGATCCGCACCCGAGTCAGATCGAGCAGATCTTCCGCGGACACCGGAGAGACCGTAAACCCGCGATGAGCCTCCGACACGACCAGTCCTTGAGCCAGCAATTGCGACAGTGCCTCGCGAACCGCGCCCAGGCTGACGTGGTATTGAACACAAAGCTCATTGGTCCGCATGCGTGCGCCGGCGGGAATGGTTCCGGATAGGATACCGGTTCGCAACGACTGAAAGGTTTCGTTCGCCCGCGTCGTATGTTTCCCGGAAACTTTCACAGGTTTTCTCCGCTGCCGTATAACCATGGGCCGGTTGATGCGGTCGCTATCATCCACATAGCGGCGTGAGCGGAATTATAACAAAGCGATCGATTATGAGGTGGAAGGGATAAGCGGCGTGTTTTGCCGCTCATTATCGTGCCAGCTTAAGCATCAGGCCGAAAGAATCTATTATCGATCGACGGACGCATCGTTTGCTCACACAGTCATCAGGCTGATCACGGTCTCGAGGCCGATGACGATACCTCGCGCCGCCGGACGCGAATCGGGCGCAGAAGCGGAAACGGAAGCAGAAGCGGAAGCAGAAGCGGAAGCGGAAGCGGAAGCGGAAGCGGAAGCGGAAGCAGGACCGTCGGATGCAACGCGCCGATCAGGGCGGTGACGGCTGCAACAGCGCGTCCAGCACCAGGCTTTCCGCTTCCAGCGTTGTCTGCAAGCGGGCTTCGCCGTGGCCGGCATGGCGGACCACGATTTCATACGGCCCGGTGGCGGGCGTCAGCGCATCAAATTTGAAATCGCCGAAGCTATCCGTGAGGGTACGGGCGATGATGTCACCCCGCAGATGCAGTTCTACGGAGGCGCCCTCCACGCAATCGGTTCGGGTTCCCGAACTGGCGCTGACGCTGCCGCCGATGAAGCATCGATCGAAGCGTTCGAGGTGCCGGTAATAGACTCTTGGGCGCGTCGCCCACTCCGGGTGCAGCGTGCGCAAACCATCCCGTGCGGCGCGCTCGCTCATGGCGGCATCGCTGAGCTTCGCCGCCTCGATCGCGGCCGTCGGACAGACTCCCACGCAGCGTGGCGCAGGCCAACCAGCATCGAGCAGGTGCGCATCGAAAAACCAGTTCTGGGGAAGTTGCTCCGTCTCGTTCCAGACCAGTGCGCCGTAGGGACACGCCTCCACCAGATCGCGGCGCCCTTTGGCTTTGACGGGATCGATCATGACGATACCGTCGGCACGCTTGGCAATGGATCCGTCGGCCGCGGCTTTGATGCACGGCGCGTCGTCGCAGTGATTGCACATGACCGGCAGATACGCGGCGTCCACCATCGGCGTTTGGCCGCGCACCTTGCGTCGAATACGGATCACGCCCGGCCCGTGCGCCGCATGCGGCGCCGAGTAGCCCGGGAAGTCGTTGCCCACCAATTCATCCTTGGCGGCGAGAACACAGTTATTGCAGTTCTCGCACAGCGCCACATCGACGATGAGGTTCCATTTATCCACGGTCATGAAGCCTGGGCCATGCGGGTGTCGCTCCAGCTCGCCACTTCGACCAGGCAGGAGTTTGGGGACATGCTGCTGGTGCCTTTGATCTGCGACCGCGAGGAGGTGAGAATGTTCATGCAACCGCCGATTTCCAATTTTTCGCCATCGACTTCGATGGTCCGGTATTCGGCGCTCGATTCGAACGATTTGACCACTCCGGGCGCCAGCATCGGGCTTACATCGGCCGCACAGATGACGGCGCCGCGTTCGTTGTAGACCTTGACCAGGCTGCGATCCTTGATCCCACGCGCCGCGGCATCCGCCGTGTTGATCCGCAGCAACCAGTAGTAATGGCCGCCGATCAACGCGCGGTGATCCTCGATGTCGTTGGTAAAGCCATTCTTGCCGTCGACATTGGTGTGGAAGCTGTAGCGCGAGTGCGTCGCGATCATCTGCAGAGGGAAGCGGCCGACCAGCGATGCGGTGCGCGGACCTTCCCATGCCGGTATGTAGCGGTTGAGCACCGGCCGTTCCGCGTTGCGGGGATCGCCGCGCTCGAGGGATTCGGGAATGAACTCGAGTTTGCCGCTGGGAGTCTGCAGGCCCTTGCCGAATTCGTCGGCCCATTGGGACGGGAGCGGCTGGGGCTCGGCGATGTCCTTCATTCGGCCTTCCGCAAACCAGCGCATGTTGACGGGGGTGCGCAGCGCCTCGGATTCGGCGGGCACGACGAAGTAACCCTTTTTGACGAACTCCTTCCACGACACGTGGCGCGACACGTCGGAGGACTCGAAAATGCGCTTGCACCAGTCAATCTCGCTGCATCCCTCGGTGAACATGGCGCCCAGGCCGAGCCGGTTGAGGATTTCGGTGAAGATGCGGTAGTCGGACTTCGACTCGCCGAGCGGTTCGATGCATTGATGCTGGAGCGCGACGACGCGATGGTTGACGCCGTTGAAGCCGTGCTGGAGGTAGCCGCCTCCGGATGCCCATTCGCCGATGTCGAACCGCTCGAAATTCGTACAGGCAGGCAGAATAACATCGGCGAACGGCGTTTCACCTTCCATCCAGATCGATTGATTGACCACGCAATCTATGCTCTCGTGGCGGTAGGCGGCGAGCATCCGGTGCGACTCGGTCAAGGTGCTGAACGCCGAACCCCCGTACTTGTAAATCATGTGCACCCGGGGATAGCCGGGCATGGGGTAGGTGAACGGCGCGAACTGAACCTCGGCCGCCATGCCGTCCCACAGGTACCCCGTTGCGTGACCTGTCGTGACGGCATCGGGGAATTGCTGCCGCGGGATGAGCTGGCGGACCGGATTGACGGTCAGCACGTGCGGCATCCGTTGGTAGTTGTTGACGGCGTTTGCGTTCCATTGCAGCTCGCCGGAAATACCGCCGTCGGCGTAGCCCGGGAAGTAGAACTCGATGTCCAGAGGTGTTCCCGCCTGGAGATTTCCCATGTTGACGCCCGGTTTGCCGAGTCCTTGCATCGCCATCATCAAGACCATGCAGCGCGCCCACTGCGAACCGGTGGCGCCGCGCGCCGCACCGCCGAATCCGCTGCCGAGCGCTCCCGCGGACAGGTAGGTTTTCTTGCGCGCCCAGAGCCGCGCCAGCGCTCTGACGTCCTTGGCCGCCACGCCGGTCTCGGACTCCTGCCACTCGGGCGTCTTGGGGTTGCCGTCGTCCGTGCCGAGCAGGTAGCGGCGCCATTCCTCGAAACCGGTGGTGCGCTGTTCTACGTAGTCCGCGTCGTACAGACGCTCCGTGACCCATACATACATGATGGCCATCGCCAATGCCGGATCGGTGGTCGGTTTGATGGGGATCCAACGGCCGCCGAACAGTTGCGCGGTGGGATTGTAGTGCGGGTCGATGTGAATGAATTCGATGCCGAGTTGTCTCGCCCACAGGCGCCGCTGCGTGCCCTCGAAGCCCATGTATGCGCCGTTCGTGCTTTCCGGATCGCTGGACCAGAACACGATCAGCTCGGCTTCCTGCAGGCAATCTTCCACCGTGCCGTAGTTCGCGGCGATGCCGACCCGCTGGCTGTGGCCCCAATGATGCATGGCGCCCCAGTACCAGCCCTCCCAGCTGTCCGGGTTGGCGGCCATGCGCGTAAAGCCGATGAGATTTCCGAATCGCAGCAGCGAACTCAAATAGTAGCCGACGTTGCCCCATTGATGATGCGAGGACGTCGGCAGCACGATGGACCCGGCGCCGTAGAGTTTTTTCTGGCGCTTGATCTCGTCGGAGACGATGGCGAGCGCCTCGTCCCAGCTGATGCGTTCATATCCTGAAATTCCGCGATTTTGCGGATTTCGTTGACCGTGCGGGTCGAAATCGACGCGCTTCATGGGATGCAGGATGCGTTTGTCCGAATACACCGCGGACTTCATCGCGAGCGCATGCGGTGCGACGGTGGCCTGGCGCCGCGGCGTGAAGCAACGTCCGCGGGCGCGTATGGTCCAGCTCGCCGCGTCCTTGTCGTCGAAGTCGATGGGGGTGCAGCGCAGGATGCGGCCGTTCCGCGCATACACGAACAGCGGACCGCCGTTCGTCAGCATCGTAAAGCGAGTGCTCCCATCGGCCATTGCGGTGCCCACATCCAGCCCCGCGGAGTTCATGCGATTGAGGAGTTGCATGAACCACACGCAGAGCACGTCGGGTCCCAGCACCATGACCTTGAAGTTTTTGGCTGCATGGACCACCTCTCCCATGTCGGGATTCGGGCTCATCATCGAGAGCGCCGTGCTCACGTCCTTGAAGATCATGGCGACATCGGGGCGCGGGTGCAGCCCGGCCACGGATTTGATCGTGCCGGCCCGGATGACGAAATGCCGGCCTATGGAGCCGTCCTTGAGCTGAATTTGCGCCACCAGATCGTGCTGCCTGAGCATTGCTCGAAAGGCGGGATAGGATCGCGCCGCACGCCGCAGCATGACGGGCAGCGCGAACAGGATGGTGCGCAGTGCGGTGCGTTTCACGTGGACGGGTCAGCGTCGGCCGCGACGGGTGTATGGGTAGTCATGCTGGACATCGTCGTGTATCGCGCAATCAAAGAATCGATTCAGACACTGCGGATGCATTATACCCGCTTACTTGCAGCCCGCGGGCGAACAGGCTGAGCGATGTTGGGAATCAGGATTTCGTTGAGCTTGATCCGGCGACGGGAACCACTCTGGCGCTGGCGCTGGCGCGCGCCAGAGTTTTTCCGGCGGCGTCTTCCAGCGTCGCGGTCAGAAACGCGATTGTCTTGCCGAGTTGAACGACCTGGCCCGCAGCATAAAGGTACCCGGGGTTGGCAGCGGCTAGAAAAGACACGTGCATGTCGATCGACGATGGAAATACGGTGCCCCCGGTCGCGGCCACAACCGCGGACCCCATCGTATCGTCCAGCATGGCGCAAAGCATTCCGCCTTGCACGTAACCGGCGGGATTCACAAATTCCGGCCGGGCGAGGAATTCGACGCGAATTATGTTCGACTCGGCTTTCCAAGAGACCAAACGCCATCCCAGGTGCGAGGCGATCGGCGGCAGACCGACACGAGCAAACAGGTCGATCACTTCCTGCGGATCGTCGGCACTCGTGCCAGGCCGATCCGGTAGCGGTGGAGACATGAAATTTTCCTGAGGCTGCGAGGGTTCCATCCGACCTTGACTTGACCCACAGTATAAACAAAAATATCTCAATTAATGAGATTTTTGAACAGCAATGGCACCGTCGAGAACCCGTACGACGTCGTGATCGTCGGCATGGGACCGGTGGGGGCGACGCTGGCCAACCTGCTCGCGATACGCCACGTGCGCGTGCTGGTGCTGGATCGCGAGGCAGACAGCTACCGCCTGCCGCGGGCCGTCCAATTCGATGGCGAATGCATGCGGGTCTTTCAAACCATCGGGATTGCGGCCGAACTGCTGCCGGACCTGCTGGTGGTTCCCGGTATGCGCTTCGTCGATGCCGCGGGCCGGCTGCTCATCGATTGGACGCGTCCCACGAGCTTGGGCCCGCAAGGCTGGCACGCAAGCTACCGTTTCCATCAGCCGAACCTGGAACGCACTTTACGCGAGCGGCTCGAGACCCGGACCGGCGTCGATACTCGATCCTTGCATGAGGTGTGCTCCGTGGAGCCGCGGGATGAGGGTGTCGATGTACGGGTCAAGGATCTTGCGACCGGCCGGCTGCTGCGCGTGAGAGCCCGGTTTGTCGTGGGCTGCGACGGCGCCCGCTCGACGGTACGGCACTTCATGGGCACGGAACTGGACGACCTGAAATCGCACGAACGCTGGTTGGTGGTGGACGTGATCCTGAAACACGATCGTCCTGATCTCGGCGACTACGCCATCCAGTACTGCGATCGTGCACGACCGGTCACGTATATTCGCGGCATCGGCATGCGGCGTCGCTGGGAATTGATGTTGCGGCCGGACGAGGACGCCGCCACCATGGTCCGGCCCGATCGGATTTGGCCGTTGCTTTCGCGGTGGCTGACGCCCGACGAGGCCACTCTGGAGCGGCCGGCGGTGTACACCTTTCATTCGGTCGTCGCCCGCGGTTGGCGGCGGGGCCGGCTGCTCATCGCCGGCGACGCCGCGCACCAGACACCGCCGTTCATGGGCCAGGGAATGTGCGCCGGCATCCGTGACGCGTCGAACCTCGCGTGGAAGCTTGCCGACGTGCTAAGCGGCAGCGCGGCGGATGCATTGCTGGACACGTACGAAAGCGAACGCTCGCCGCATGTGCGCGAGTTCATTGAAACGGCGCTGCGCTTGGGCGCCGTCATCCGCGCGACCGGCGACGACGCGGCCGCAACGACCGTCGGGCCGCAGCAGTTCGAAACCCCGCAGCCGCGATTGGGCCCCGGTGCGCATGACGGCTCGGCCGCAGCCGGGCGCATTGCTCCGCAACCGCGGCTCGGCGACGACACACTCCTCGACGACACCGTGGGCTACCGCGACGTGTTGGTCGCCACGCCGGAGTTTGCCAACGAGGCGCAGTCACTCGCGAAAGGCATCACTGTCCTGGCCGCGGCCAACGGAGAGGTTGCGGCGAAGTGGCTGCGTCAGTTGGGCGCGCAGGCCGCGTTGATCCGCCCGGACCGCTACCTGGCGGGCATCGCCGGCGATTCGCGAAGCCTCGCGGAATTGCTCTCGACGTATGCTCGGCGCTGCGCGCGAGCGAGGGCTGCCGCGTGACATCGCCGAGGAGAAACCGCCCGCTGCTGCGACTCAGACCGCCGTGGCCATGACGATCGCCCGCGTAATCCTTGCGCAGTCATAGCTCATGTCGAGTTCGTCGCGGGTGTTCGCAGTGTTGGGTTTGTTTTCGAAGCAACGAGCGGTCTGGCATACCGATGACATAAATGCCGCATTGGGTTACAGCCGGGCCAGCGGCTACCGCTACGTGAAGGAACTGGTGGAGGCCGGACTCCTGCAAAAGGTCGCGGCGGGCCGCTATGCACTGGGCGCCCGCATCATCGAGTTGGACTATCAGCTGCGGCAAAGCGACCCGGTGCTGCTGGCGGCCGCACCCGTCATGGATGTGCTCGCGAACCGCTCGAGATTCGACGTCGTTTTATCGACCCTGTTCGGCTGCACTCAGGTCATCGACACGCACCGCGCCGGCCCCGACAGTGCCTTGCAGTTGGCGTACGGCCGGGGCCGGCCGCGGCCGCTGTTTCGAGGCGCAGCCCCCAAGGTGATGCTGGCGGCATTGCCGCGCGCGGCGTTGAAGCGCATTTACGATCGACACGCCGATGAGATTGCAGCGGCGGGCCTGGCGAGCACCTGGGCTGAATTTCGCCGCTGCATGGGTCTCGTCCACGAGGCAGGGTTCTATCTCTCCCTGGACGAGGTCGAAGAACGCGTCGGGGCCGCCGCGGTACCCATCCTGAACGCCCAGGGTGAAGTGCTGGCCGCGCTCGCCTTGGTGGGTACCTGCGATGCGCTGCAGGCGGCCGGACAATCGAGGCTGGCTGGATGGCTGCGTCACGCCGCGCGCACCGTGCAATCGACGATGAGCGAGCAGGCTTGAGATCCGCAGCGCGGTGCCGGCCGGCGAGCACTGCGCCGGATCGATGGAACAACCTGGGGAAAATCACGCCGACCATTGCGTGATGCGCTTCAGGATGGGATGCGCTTCAGGATGGAAACATCATGGGCGATCAGATCCAGTTCGCGCGTGTCCGAATGCGCAGGATGTGACCGGGACTCATCTCGGCCTTACCGCGATTTCCAGCCAGGAGGCCCTCTGTCCGCCATGATGCACGATATTTCGGGAACGGTAGGGGATGGGATCCCAGCAAAACATGTCGAACCCTTCGCCGCTCTCGGTGGCGAGCAATTCCGGCCGCGAGGCCACCTTCAATTCCAGCCGATGACCTTTCGCGAACGAATTGGCGATGGGCGTGAGGCTGAATTTGAGTTCGGCCGGCCGGCCGGGGATGAGCTGGACGGCCGCGCCGCTCGAATGATCGTGCACGATCTCAGTGGGATTGGAGCGCGCCGTATCGACGGTCCGGTGCGAGGCCAGCAGCCAGCCCCAGGCGAGTTTTCGCCGCCGTCCGTCGGGCGCGATATCGTCCAAGCGTGCCACCACGTAGGTATCGATGGCCGTGGCGGAGAGCTGCAACGAGAGCGTAACCGGACCGACGACTTCGGTGTCGACGGGGAGGGGATCGGTGGCATAGCGCAGCATCTGCGTCTCGATGGCATCGAGCTGGGCCACGTAGTAACTGGTGGATGGGATGGCGAGAAACGAACTCGTCGAGACGGCGGGCGGCGCGTTCACCAGCGCGTGCACGCCCGGTTGTTGGCCTGTGCCGTTCGCGAGGTAAAGCCGGGTCGGCGCCGCGTCGGGCAGCGGCCAAGTCGAAGCGCTCGCCCAGCGCTCGGCGCCGTGCAGCCAATAGCGGACTCGCGGCAGGTCTTTGTAGCCGTTATCGATGCCTTTCAGTTGCCAGTCGTACCAGGCGACCAATTCCTCCTGGTAGTTTGCCCATGGAAATACGTACTCGGGCGGCCCGAAGAACAGCCATTTGTCGCATCGCAGCCGATGCCAGAGCTCGAAGGCCCCGAAAAAGTGAAACCCTTGAGCGCCGTAGTCGGTGGCCACGCAGACGGGAATCTCGATCGATTCGATCTTCGATGCGGCCGACCTGCCGCGCCAATGGTCACCGTCGTCGAAGCTGTAATCGTAGATACGGCCGACATAGGCGCGGACCGCCGCTTCCACCGGAGGATGGTTCTTGAGGAACTTGCGCACGTCACGCTGCGTCTTCTGAGGATCGCTCATCTCCATCGCAAAGCGATCGGTATTGAGCGCGTGACTGAGCAGATGCCGGACCGCGTTCGGAATTTTTGGCGGCACGATCTTTTCGAAGGCGGCAAATAACTCGATCGCGCCGGTGTACGGTGCGCCGCCCTTGAAGAATCCATGCCGATACACGTCGGTCATGGCCTTGTACGGAAAAATTGCCTTCAGGCTCGGTGGACGGGACGCCGCCGCATGCAGTTGCGTGATCGCAAACGCAGACATGCCGGTCATGCCGACCGCGCCGTTGCACCATGGCTGCTTGGCCACCCATTCGATGGCGTCATGGCAGTCTTGAATCTCCGCCGGCGAACACATTTCATCCGGAGGCTGTCCACCTGAGCGACCGGTGCCGCGAGGTTGGATCCGGATCACGCAGTAGCCGCTTTTGATGACGTAGGGGTGGACACCGGACTCGTCGATGAACGGCCCTCCGCCCATGCGTTCCGTATCTTTGATATAGGGCGCCCAGGCGACGAGCGCCGGTACGGCGCCGACTCCCGCCGGGCGAAAGAGGTCCGCCACCAGAACGGTACCGTCGGGCAGGGCGATGGGGACGTCAGCATCGAAAAGAATCCGGGCCGCGCGTGTGGCGTTCCGCGTGTGCGGCGACCATCCGGCGAGTTGCGTGCCCCGCCGGTCCAGGCGCGGCGCAATGCGCATTGGCCGCGTCGACAGCGGCTTCGGGCCGTTCATCGAGGTCCGCCGCACGGGCTCGGTCCCTGCGGGTGAAGCCAGGCGCCGCAACTTGGCCCCATCCATGCGGTGCACGGGAACTGTTTCAAGGGTCAGGCACTCAAGGCTTTGTCGACGCGCCAGCCGTACAACCACTCGAGCGCATCGTAGAAGCGCTCCGGCGCACGCGCTTTCCAAAGATCGTTGCGGACGAGGCGCTCGACCCCTTTGGCATGATACACACGGCCCATTTCGCGCGCCGACAGCACCACTCGTGCCGTGCGAGCGACCCGGGAGTGCTGGTACCGGTCGAATGCGGGCACAAAGTCGTCGTTGGAGGCACGCAATGCTTCGCCGAGCGTTACGGCATCCTCGAGCGCCGTACACGCGCCCTGGGCGAGATATTGGAGCATGGGGTGGGCAGCATCGCCCAACAGCGTGACCCGGCCGAAGGACCAGCGCCCGATGGGCTCGCGATCCGCGGTCGCCCAGCGCCTCCAGCTTTGCGGCAACGTCAACAATTGCCGGGGGCGCGCTGCGATGCCGTTGAAATAGGACTGCACTTCCTCGGCACTCCCGTCGGTGACGCCCCAGCGTTCCTGGTGGCGGCTGTGAAAGGTCACCACCAGGTTGTATTGTTCGCCGCCGCGCAGGGGATAGTGCACCAGGTGGCAATCGGGGCCGGCCCACGCGACCGGTGCATTCAATTGCAGATCCGCCGGGAAGTCCTTGGCATCGACGACGGCCCGATAAACCACGTGGCCGGATACGCGGACCGGATCGCCGACGAACCGTTCTCGGACGACCGATTTGACGCCGTCGCAGCCGATCAAGGCTGCACCGCGATGGGTGCCTCCACGATCGTCGATCACGATGACCTCCTCGGCCGTTTGTTCGATATGGCTTACCTTGGTCGACATGCAGAATTCGATCGAGCGGGTTTCGCGGACGCTGTCGAACAGGACGGAGTGGACGTCGGCGCGGTGAATGACGGCGTAAGGATTTCCGAAGCGGCGGCGAAACGTCTCGCCGACCGGCATGTAAGCTATCTCGGTCTCGTCGATGGCGTCCATGAGCGACATGTGCTCGGTGTATACGGCATGGCGGCGGACGCGTTCGCCCACGCCGAGGGCGTCGCATGCGGCAAAGGCATTCGGGCCGAGTTGGATACCCGCGCCGATCTCGCCGATCTGGGGCGACTGTTCCAATACCTTGGCTTCGATGCCGCGGCGCCCCAAGGCAAGGGCTGCGGCAAGGCCGCCGATTCCGCCGCCGGCAATCAATACCGGGAGGCCGTGACTGCTCGTCATCTACGCAGTTTCGCGACCGGCTGGCATTGCGTCAATGCAAAATGGGCAAATATCAATATATCGTTTTGCAATAATGGTCGCGTGTCAAAACAGGACCTCGAGGCGCCTGACACGCTGCGACTCGCAGATCTCGACGAACACGTGCAATCACCGATGCCGCCCGAACGCGCCCCCGTCACAGGCGCCGGATGAAATTCACCGCGGCCTCGATCACCGCCTCTCGCTGGTCGCGATGCGGAGAGTGGCCGCACTTGGCGAGTTTGCAAAGTTCGACTTCCGTGGATTTGCGGGCGATCCGCTCAATCTGCTCGAAGGTGCCATATTCATCGTCGGCGCCCTGGATGGCGAGAACCGGGCAACGGATCCGGGGCAGACAATCTTCGATATTCCAGGTGCGGAAATCCTCGTGCAGCCAGATATCGTTCCAACCGCGGAACGTCCGGTCGACGTCGGCGTGATGCGGGGCGAGCCGCGTGCGCAGATCCGTCGATTCGAACGCAACCTTGGCGGCGCGAATGTTGCGCAGGGTGATGTCTTCGACCAGGACGTGGGGCGCGCACAAGATCAGGCCGAGTGCGTTACGGGGCCCCCAGCCTTCGTGGATGATGGCAATCGATCCGCCGTCGCTGTGTCCGAACAGGACGGGTGCCCGGATCCCGAGTTGCGACAGCAAGTCCGGCAGGGCGTCGAGCGCTTCGCGATGCATGTAGTCCACCGTGCGCGGCGCGTCGAGCACCGCCGAGAAGCCGTTTCCGTATCGCGAATAGACGAGCGCGCCACAGCCGCACGCCGCCGCCAAGCGCTCCGGAAAATCCTTCCACAGGGAAATCGATCCGAGGCCCTCGTGCAGAAACACGAGGGTCGGCGCAGCGCAGGACGGCGGCGGGATCAGCCGGTACTCGAGCTCGCGACCGGACACCCTGATTCGCAGCGGACGCGGGCGGCCCAGGCCACCCTTCGCTGAGCCTGTGCCGTGGGACAGCGCCCGCAGCTTGTAGCGCTGGATTTTCCCAGTGGCGGTTTTCGGCAATTCATCGACGAAATCGATCCACCGCGGATATTTGTAGGGCGCCAGCCGGCTCTTGACGTGGGCCTTGAGTTCCGCCGACAGCGCTTCGGTACCGGCCACCCCTTGCCGCAGGACCACATAAGCCGCGGGCTTGACGAGCCCGTCGCTTCCCTCGCGGCCGATGACCGCGGCCTCCAGCACGGCGTCGTGGGAAATCAATGCCGCTTCGACCTCGAAGGGGGAGACGTAAATGCCGCTCACTTTCAGCATGTCGTCGTTGCGGCCCGCATAGACGTAGCGCCCATCGCGCCGCTCGACGTAGTTGTCGCCGGTGCGGGTCCAGCATCCGAGGAACGTGCTGCGCGTGCGGTCCCGATTGTTCCAGTAGAACGCCGCGCTGCTCGGACCGTTCACCTGCAGTTCGCCCTGCATCCCCGGCAGGACCCGGTGCCCGTGTTCGTCCACCAAACGCAGCTCATAGCCCGGCACCGGCCGTCCCGTGGTGCCGTACTCGACGTCCCCGGGACGGTTCGACAGGAAGATGTGCAGCATCTCGGTCGAGCCGATGCCGTCCAGGATGTCGACGCCGAAGCGCTGCCTCCAGCGCTTTCCGATGTCCGCGGGCAGCGGTTCTCCCGCCGAGATGCAGCGTCTCAGGCGTCGAGCCGTCACGGTCGGCAGGTCCGGATGCGCGAGCATGCTCGCGTAGAGCGTGGGCACGCCGCAGAAGATCGTGGGCTGATGCCGGTCGATCCGGGCAAAGACGGCGGCCGGCGTGGCTCGTTCGGCCATCAGAACCGATGTCGCTCCCACGGCCATCGGGAAGGTGAGGGCATTGCCGAGGCCGTAGGCGAAGAAGAGTTTTGCCGCTGAAAAAAGCCGATCCTCCTCGACCACACCCAAAATCGGGCGCGCAAACAGTTCCGCGGTCTGGATGAGGCTGGAATGCAGATGCACGGTTCCCTTGGGCGCGCCGGTCGAACCCGAGGAATAGAGCCAGAAACCCACGTCGTCGGAGCGGGTGTCGGCGGTGGCGTACGTGGTGCCGGCGCCCTGCAGCCGGCGCTTCAGCGACCGCTCGTGGCCCGCGTCATCGTCCGCGATGAGGACATGGCGCAGTCCCGGCAGCCTCACGAGGAGCGGCTCGATCGCCGGCCAGGCGGCCGCCGAGATCACCGCCGCGCGCGCGCGCGAGTCCTCGAGCATGTAAAGGTAATCGTCGGGGGTGAGCAGCGTATTGACCGGTACCGGCACCGCGCCTGCCTTGATGGCACCGAGAAAAGCCACGGGAAAGTCGATCGTGTCCTGCATGCACAGGAATATCCGCTGTTCCATCTCGATGCCGAGGTCGCCGAGCAGGTTGGCGAAGGCGGAGGTTTGCGCATCCAGCTCGCGGTAGGTGAGGCACCGGTCGTCATCGATGAACGCGGTCTTGTCGGCCACGCCGGGGCGAAGATTGCGCCGGATCAGATCATGGGCCGCATTGTAATGACGGGGGATGTGCAGCAGCGGCGGGCTCTGCGTGTGATCGGCCTTGCTGAGGGTGAGCACGCGTTCAGGACCGCTCATTTGATGCAATATAGTGCCGGTATACGAGTCAGTCAAGTAGTAAAGAGCAAAATAATGCTTGCATCCGCTCGCGAACCGGCAAATACTTGGGTTATGGTTGCTTCTACGCGGCTTAAGCCGATGACCCTCGCGCCGCTGCCCGACGCCGACGCCGATTTCCTCCAGAGGCTCGGCCGCCGGGTTCGCGACCTGCGCGAACGGCGCGATCTCACGCGCCGGGTGCTCGCCGCGCTCGCCGCGGTCTCCGAACGCTATCTGGGACAGCTCGAAACCGGCGAGGGCAACATCTCGATCGTGCTGCTTCGGCGGGTGGCCGCTGCGCTCGACGTCTCGCTGGGTGACTTGCTCGAGACCGAGCCGGATCACACGCAAAAGCGACTCGTCCGAGAGTTCCTGGATAGGATCCCGCGGCATCGGATCGATGACCTTTTGGTGCGTCTTGCCCGCGAAGTCGGCTCCGAGCGCGCCGCGCGGCGCAACCGCATCGCCCTCATTGGATTGCGCGGCGCGGGAAAATCGACATTGGGCTCGCGGCTCGCGGCCGAGCAGGGCGTCCCATTCATTGAAATGGACCGCGAGATCGAAGCCGAGTCGGGGCTGCCGCTGGCCGAATTGTTTTCCCTGTACGGCCAGTCGGGCTATCGACGTTTCGAGGGTCGCTCGCTTGCGCGCATCATCGAGAAATTTCCCCGGGCGGTGATCTCGGTGGGCGGCGGGGTCGTCTCGGAGGCCGCCACCTATGAGCGGTTGCTCGCCAACTGTTTCACGGTGTGGCTGCGGGCGCGTCCCGAGGATCACATGCAGCGCGTGATCGCACAGGGGGACATGCGTCCGATGGCAGGCAGCGAGGAGGCGATGGCGGACCTGAAGCGCATTCTCGCCGACCGCGAACCGCAATATTGCAAGGCCGACGAGATCGTCGATACCTCGGGTCTCACGGTCGATGCCGCGTACGAACGTCTGCGCCGGAGCCTTGCCTAGCGGCGCTCGCCGCAGCATTGCACTCAAACGCCGGCAATCGGAGTCATCCATGGCAACCCCTCTTGAATCGGTCGATACCGGCGTCGCGGCGCCCGATGCCGCGCGCCCGGACCCGCAGCCGGTGAGCTTTCAAACCGACCCCTCGCGCTATCGCCATTGGCGCATGGTCTTCGACGGGCCGGTCGCCACCCTCATCATGGACACGCAAGAGGAGGGCGGCATCCGCCCGGGGTACAAGCTCAAGCTCAACTCGTATGATCTCGGGGTCGACATCGAGCTGCACGATGCCCTGCAGCGGATCCGCTTCGAACACCCGGCGGTGCGCACGGTGGTGATAACCAGCGGCAAGGAACGAATCTTTTGCTCCGGCGCCAACATCTTCATGCTCGGGCTGTCGAGCCATGCGTGGAAGGTGAATTTCTGCAAGTTCACCAACGAGACCCGGAACGGCATCGAAGATTCGAGCCGGCACAGCGGCCTCAAGTTCATCGCCGCCTGCAACGGCACCACGGCCGGCGGCGGCTACGAGCTCGCTCTGGCCTGCGACCATATCCTGCTCGTGGACGATCGCTCCTCCGCGGTCAGCCTGCCGGAAGTTCCGCTGCTCGGCGTGCTGCCCGGGACCGGGGGCCTGACCCGGGTCACCGACAAGCGCAAGGTGCGTCGCGATCTGGCGGACATCTTTTGCACGACCACCGAAGGCGTACGCGGTGCCCGGGCGAAGGAATGGCGCCTCGTCGATGAGGTCGTGAAGCCGCAGCAGTGGGCCTCGCAGGTGCGGAGCCGCGCGCTTGCGCTCGCGGCGCACAGTGACCGGCCCGCCGACGCGCAGGGCGTGGCGCTCACCCCACTTAAGTGCCGCTGCGAAGAATCGGGCTATCACTACCGCCATGTCGATGTGCGGCTCGAGCCGGAAAAACGCCGCGCGGTCCTCACGGTTCGCGCGCCGGACGCTGCGCCTCCGACGGACATGGCCGGCATCCTGGCTGCCGGGGACACATGGTGGCCGCTGGCGATGGCGCGGGAGCTCGATGATGCCATCCTGGGGTTGCGCGCCAATCACCTCGAGCTCGGAACCTGGCTGCTCAAGACCAGCGGCGACCGTGCGCACGTCATGGCGGTGGATGCCGTCCTTGGGGAGCGCGCCGATCATTGGTTCGTGCGCGAGACGGTGGGCATGCTGCGCCGGACGCTCGCGCGCCTGGATGTCACGTCCCGCACGCTCATGGCCCTGATAGAGCCGGGTTCGTGCTTCGCGGGGACCTTGTTCGAACTCGCGCTGGCGGCGGACCGTTCCTACATGGCGGATTTCAAGGAACAGGCGCCCCGCATCGAGCTGTCCGACATGAACCTGGGCGTGCTTTCCAGGATCGATGGCCAGACACGCCTGGCGAACCGCTTTTGCGGCGATGCCGCCGCTCTTGCGCCGATCCGCGAAGCGCTGCGCCGGCCGCTGGCGCCGCCGGAAGCGCTGCAACTCGGCCTGGTGACGGCCGCGCTCGATGACATCGATTGGAGCGACGAGATCCGCATCGTCCTCGAAGAGCGGGCGAGCCTGTCCCCCGATGCTCTCACCGGCATGGAGGCGAATCTGCGGTTTGGCGGCGCCGAGACCCTCGAAACCCGGGTCTTCGGTCGGCTCACGGCCTGGCAAAACTGGATTTTCATCCGCCCGAACGCGGTCGGACCCGAGGGTGCGCTGAAGTCCTTCGGCACGGGCAGCAAAGCGCGATTCAAGTGGGAGCGGATATGAGCATCGATTACGGCGACAAGATCCCGAACAACGTCAACCTGTCGGAGGATAGGACGCTGCAGCGTGCCTTGGAACGCTGGCAGCCGGAATTTCTCAACTGGTGGTCCGACATGGGCCCGGAGGGGTCCCATTCCTTCGAGGTCTACCTGCGCACGGCGGTGAGCGTCGACCGGGACGGTTGGGCGCAGTTCGGGCACGTGAAGATGCCGGATTACCGCTGGGGGATCTTCCTGAATCCCGCGGATCCGAATTCCAAGATCAACTTCGGGGAGCACCGCGGCGAAGCCGTCTGGCAGGACGTGCCTGGGGAACATCGCGCCAACCTGCGGCGCATCATCGTCACGCAAGGCGACACGGAACCGGCGTCGGTGGAGCAGCAGCGTCATTTGGGACTCACCGCGCCCTCACTCTACGACCTGCGCAATCTGTTTCAGGTCAACGTGGAGGAGGGCCGGCATCTTTGGGCGATGGTGTACCTGCTGCACCGGCATTTCGGCCGCGACGGGCGCGAGGAGGCGGAGGCGCTGCTGGGCCGCCGCTCCGGCGATGCCGACAATCCGCGCATCCTGGGCGCCTTCAACGAGCCCACGCCCGACTGGCTGGCGTTCTTCATGTTCACGTACTTCACGGACCGGGATGGCAAGTTTCAGCTGTGCGCGCTGGCGGAGTCGGGTTTCGAGCCGCTGGCCCGCACCACCCAGTTCATGCTCACCGAAGAGGCGCACCACATGTTCGTGGGGGAGAGCGGCGTCGGCCGCGTGATCCAGCGCACCTGTCAGGTGATGAACGAACTGAAGATCGACGATGCGGAGAAGGTCCGGGCCGCCGGGGTCGTCGATTTGGAGACGCTGCAGCGCTACCTCAACTTCCATTTCAGCGTCACCATCGATTTGTTCGGTGCGGACCAGTCATCGAATGCGGCGACGTTCTATTCTGCGGGTCTCAAGGGCCGGTACGAGGAGACCAAGCTCGGCGACGATCATGTCCTGAAGGGCGACGCCTACCGGATCCTGGGCGTGGAGAACGGGGGCATCGTGGAGCGCGAGGTGGGCGCCCTGTCCTCGCTCAATGAACGTCTGCGCGACGACTACATCAAGGACTCCATCGCGGGCGTGGGGCGCTGGAACCGCATCATCGAAAGGGCGGGCATTGCTTTCCGATTGAAGGCGCCGCACAAGGCGTTCAACCGCAAGATCGGCACCTTCGCCGGCATCCACGTGTCTCCCGAGGGCAAGATTCTGAGCGCCGAGGAATGGCGGCGGAGTGAGTCCGGCTGGCTGCCGACGGCGCAAGATCGTGCCTTCGTCGCAGCGCTCATGGGCCGGGTGGCAGCCCCTGGCAAGTTCGCCAACTGGATCGCGCCGCCGCCGACGGGTGTGAACCGGCAGCCGGCGGATTTCGAGTACGTGCGCTTCAACTGAGCATGGCGGCGAACCAAACCCATTCCGGGACCGCCCCGGCCGTGCCCGCGGCGCGCGCCCCCGCGGCCGCCATGTTCTCCCGCCAGCATCTGATCGACCCGGAAATCTGCATCCGCTGCAATACATGTGAAGCGACGTGCCCGGTCCAGGCGATCACCCACGATTCGCGCAATTACGTGGTGAATTTCGAGACATGCAACGGTTGCGGGGCGTGCATTCCGCCGTGTCCCACGGGTTCGATCGACAACTGGCGCGACGTGCCGCAGGCCCGCCACTACACGCTCGAGGAGCAGTTCGGCTGGGATGCGCTGCCGCCGCAGGAAATCATCGAGAGCCAGGCGGCTGCAGAGATTCCGGATGAGATTCGCCTGCTGACGGAGGCGGCGAGGGGGCAGGAAGGCACGACGGGTGCCCCCTGGTCGGCCGCGAGCCCCTGCATCAATTTATATACCCTCGCGTCCCCGGCGATTGCGCGCGTGGCGGGCAATCACCGCCTGACCGATGACGAGGCGTCCGCGGATATCCGCCATCTGGTGCTCGACTTCGGCAATGCATCGTTTCCAGTGTTGGAAGGGCAGACGCTCGGCGTGATCCCGCCGGGGAACGATGCACTGGGACGTCCGCATTTCGTCCGGCTGTATTCGGTGGCGAGTCCCCGCGAGGGCGAACGTCCCGACCACAACAATGTGGCGTTGACCGTCAAACGAGTGAACGAGGACCGCGACGGCCGGCCCGTGCCGGGGGTGGCGTCGAATTATCTGTGCGACCTTAAGGTGGGCGACAGCGTGAGGGTGGTCGGGCCGTATGGCGCGCACTTCCTGATGCCCAATCATGCGGGGTCATCGCTGCTCATGATCTGCACCGGCACCGGCTCCGCGCCCATGCGTGCGATGACCGAACGCCGCCGCCGGCGCATGGCATTGCAGGAGGGCGGCGAACTCGCGCTGTATTTCGGGGCGCGAGTTCCCGGGGAGCTGCCGTACTTTGGACCCCTGAAGAAACTGCCCGGGGACTTTATCGACATCAACCTGGCGTTTTCACGGATTCCGGGCGAATCCAAGAAATACGTGCAGGACCTGATCCGGCGCGATGCGGCCAAGATCGTGCGCCTGCTCCTGGATGAAAACTGTTTCGTGTATGTGTGCGGACTCAAGGCCATGGAACAAGGCGTTCTCGAGGCCTTCAGCGACGCATGCCGACTTGAGGGCCTCGATTGGTCCGACGTCAGGTCCCGACTATTGGCCGGACACCGAATGCACATCGAGACCTATTGATGGCGGTCTGCGAACCCGTGGCCCTCAACGAGGACTCATGAGCACATTTGAGGAGATCACCCCGGGCGCTGTATTCCGCGCGGGTCCGCGCAGCGTGACCGAGCTCGAGATCATAGAGTTCGCGCGCCGCTATGATCCGCAGTTCTTTCATATCGATCCGGCGCGCGCCGCCGCGAGCCGCTGGGGCGGGGTGATTGCGAGCGGCTGGATGACCTGCGGCATCGCCATGGAACTGGCCGTGCGTGGGGTGCTGAGCGACTCGAACTCCATCGGTTCGCCCGGCATCGAACAGCTGCAGTGGGAGAAGCCGGTGCGGCCCGCGGACAGCCTGTCACTGTGCATCACGGTGCTCGAAACACGCATCTCCTCCTCGGGCGCCCTGGGCGTGGTGCGCTGGCGCTGGGAACTCACCAACCAGGATCAGGCGCGAGTGCTCGATTTGATCGCCACGAGCCTGTTCGATCTTGGAGCGAGGGCAGGATGAACGACGACGTATCGGGAAGCTGTTGGCACGCCGTTTGGCCGTTGAGCGCAACGATCATGACGCGCGACACCCGATGAAGAGCTTGCATGATCTCGTGCTTCGGCGCACCGCGCAGTATGGGGCCGCGCTGGCCCGCATCCGTTCGATCATCGAACTGATCGAGGAGCTCGTCCTCGCGGGCGGTGGGATCGGTCTCTTCACCGGTTGTGCGGCGGGGGATTCGGGATCGGCCGTGGTAGTCGAAGTAACCGATCGACCGTAAATGTTTGCGCCCTCACTGATAGACGTCAGGCGGACCGGCGATGGGTCGGTAGTTCTATCCAACCGGCTGGAACTCGGCCCCTATCCCGAGACCTTGACCGCTAGTCTGCGGCGCCGCGCCGAAGAGCGTCCCGGGGCGCTATTCCTGGCCGAACGGGAGGGGGCCGGATGGCGCGGCATCACGTATGGCGAAATGTGGCGGCGCACCGACGATCTAGGCGCCCGCCTGCTCGGGGCCGGCTGCTCACCGGATCGGCCGGTGCTCATTCTGGCGCCCAACAGCATTGCGCATGCGGAAATCATGCTGGCTGCCATCCGGGTCGGAGTGCCGATCGCGCCGATCTCGACCGCCTTCGCCCTGGCGTCGGCGGACCTGGAACGGCTGCGCTACGTCACCGGCCTCGTCACGCCGCGGCTCGCGGCGATTCCCGCCGAGCCCCAGTACGATGCGGCCGCAGCCGCCGTGGCTGAGCTCACCGACCAGGTCGTGCGCGGTTGGGCGTGGGATTCACTCCCCGCCCTGGCGCACAGCGAGGTCCGGCGCGCGGAGGCCTCGGTCGGCGCATCGACGGTGGCCAAACTGCTGTTCACGTCCGGGTCCACCGACAAGCCCAAGGTGGTTCCCAATACCCATCGGATGATGTGTTCCAACCAGGCCGCCATGGCCGTCGTGTGGCCCTGCATTGCCGCCGCACCGCCCGTGATCATCGACTGGCTGCCGTGGAATCACACCTTTGGCGGTAATTTCTCGTTCAATCTCGCGCTGACCCACGGCGGGACCCTCTATATCGACGCCGGCAAGCCCACCCCCTCCATGCTGGCGACGACCCTCGCCAATCTGCGCGATATCGCGCCCACCGTGTATTACAACGTGCCGGCAGGGTTCGAGGCGCTGCTGCCGCACCTCGAGAACGACGCCGGCTTCGCACGCCATTTTTTCTCGCGCCTGAGCTTCGTCTTCAGCGCCGGCGCGGCGTTGCCGCAGAAGGCGCGCGATCGATTGGACGCAGCGGCCCGCGGCGCACGCGGCACCGGTGTGCCCATCTTGACCGGCTGGGGTTCGACGGAAACGGCGCCGTGTGCAACGGTGGTCTATTCGGCCAGCGCGCTCGCCAACAACATCGGATTGCCCATACCGGGCACGGAGGTCAAGCTGGTCCCCGATCAGGGCAAGTTCGAGCTCAGGGTGCGCGGACCGAACGTGATGGTGTGCTACTGGCGTCAGGGCGACGACCGCGCCGACACGTTCGATGAGGACGGCTTCTATCGAATGGGCGACGCCGGCGTGCTGATCGATCCGGACCGGCCGGAAGCGGGAATCGCCTTCGACGGACGGGTCGCGGAAAATTTCAAATTGAGTTCCGGGACCTGGGTCAATGTCGGCGCCTTGCGGCTGGCGCTCATCGACGCCGCACGGCCGCTCATCCAGGACGTGGTGATCACCGGTCACGACCGCGATGAGATCGGCATCCTGATCTTCCCCAACCTGGCGGCCTGCCGGGAAACGGCGGGATTCGCGATCGACGAGCGGGCCCTGACCGGCCATGCCTGCGTCATCGAGCGGCTGCGCCGCACGCTGCAGCAGCATAACCTCGCCGCGGCGGGCAGCAGCGGCCGGGTCGCCGCCTTCATCATTCTCGACTCGCCGCCTTGCGCGGAGGCACACGAGATCACCGACAAGGGTTACGTCAATCAGCGCGCCGTGCTGAAGTTGCGCGCGGCCGACGTGCTGCGGGTTCATGGGCCGGAAGGCCACAGGGTCTAGGACGATGTTGCGCCGGAGTGGATAATGTTCGCATGGCAAAACTGCACCTCGACTGGCTGAGCGTGTTCGTGGAGATCTACAAGACGCAGAGCGTGTCACGCGCCGCCGAGGCGCTCGGCCTGGCCCAGGCGAGCGCCAGCATTGTCTTGAAGAAGCTGCGGCTGCATTTCGACGACCGATTGTTCAGCCGGACTTCGAGCGGCATGGAACCCACGCCCAAGGCGCAAAGGATCTTTCCCGAGCTCCAGGAGGCGGTGCTGCGCATCCAGAAAGCGCGCGGAAACGGGCCCGAGTTCGAGCCGTCGCTGGCATCGCGTGAATTTCGCATCTGCATGACCGATATCAGCGAAATCGTACTCTTGCCCGATCTGATCAATCACCTGCAGCGGGTGGCGCCTCGTGTGCGGATCGAGGCCGAGAAGATCGGCACCGACACGCCCCGGCGCCTGGAGTCGGGCGACGTGGACATGGCCGTGGGCTTCATGCCGCATCTCGAAGCGGGTTTCTATCAACAAACGCTGTTCGATCAGAATTTCGTGTGCCTTGCGGCCCGCGCTCACCCGCGGGTACAAGGCAAGCTGGGGAAACGAGCCTTTCTCGCGGAGGCGCACGTCGTGGTCACCACCTCCGGCACCGGGCATTGGATTGTCGACAAGGAGATCGCGCGCCAAAAACTGGAACGCCGGGTTGCCTTGAGGGTCACCACCTTCCTCGGCGTGGCGCGAATAGTCGCGCAAACCGAGTTGTTGGTGATCGTTCCCCGGCTACTGGGCGAGGCGGTTGCAACGCAAGAGCCGGTGCAGTTGTTGCAGCCTCCGTTGAAACTGCCTTCGTATTCGGTGAAGCAACATTGGCACGAACGCTTCCACGCCGATCCCGGCAACGCGTGGTTGCGGCGAACGCTGGCAAGCCTGTTCGCGGATCGGCACGCGGCCAATAGGGAGAGTCGGTTTATCCCGAGGGCGGCAGCGTCGGGGCGTGCCCCGACCCGCGCCAACCTTGTTTCGCGGCCGCAGCCGACACCTCGCTTTAATCGACCGCGACGCGTAGCCTTGCGGCGCGATCCAAGCTCATGATCGGCAAGCCCGGCGCTGCCGCGGAGGTCGAACTGTGAAAATAGGAATTATCGGCGGCGGTCCCGCGGGGCTGTTTTTCGCGTACCTCATGAAGCGCGACAACCCGAGTCACGACGTGCGAGTGTACGAGCGGGATCCGGAGCACGCCACCTACGGCTGGGGAGTTGTATTTTCTGATTTCGCGCTGTCTTTTGTGCGCGATGTCGCTCCCGATGTGTACGCCGCGCTGACCCGCAACGAGGTCGTCCATCCTTCCGTGGCCGTCGTGCACAAAGGCCAGACCGTCACGATGTCTCATACATTCCATCGCATGGGGCGCCTCGAGCTGTTGACGGCGCTGCATGAGCAATGCCGACAGGTCGGCGTGATTCTCCAATTCAATCGAAAACTCGATGATGTCACCACGCTCTCGGATTGCGATCTGATCGTTGCGGCCGACGGCGCCAACAGCACCGTTCGATCGAGGTACAAGGAACAATTCGAACCTTCACTCGACGAGCGGCCGAACTTTCTGGCCTGGTTCGGCACGACCCGTCTGTTCGAGGCACTGAGCTTGATATTCCGACAAAATCGCGACGGCCTGGTGATCGCGCACACATATCAATACAGCGCGACCCACAGCACCTTTCTGGTGGAAGTCGATCCGGAAACGTTTCGCCGGTCCGGCCTCGATCTTATGAGCGAGACGCAGAGCCTGCGTTACTGTGAGCAGGTGTTCGCGGAGGATCTGCAGGGACACGAGCTGCTGTCCAACAAATCCTCCTGGTTCAAGTACTCGATAGTCAAGAACCGGCAATGGTACTACAAGAACATCGTGTTGCTCGGGGACGCACTTCGCACCGGGCACCCCTCGGTGGGTTCGGGTACCCGACTCGCGCTCCAGGATTCAATCGCTCTTTTCGACGCATACAAGGCCCGCGGATCGGATGTGCCGGAAATGCTCGCTGAGTTCGCGAGGACAAGGCGTCCCGGCTCCGATTCGCTGCAGAACGCAGCAATCAAGAGCACCGAGTGGTATGAAAACCTCGGGCCAAAATTGTCTCTCGATCCTGTGTCATTCGCGTACGACTACCTGCGGCGAACCGGCCGTGTCGAGCACGCCGACGTGCGCAAACGAGACCCACAGCTCGCCGCCGAGTACGAGCGTTTGCACCCCGAGTTGATTTTGTGAACGGCTGCGTCAGCGGCAATGCCGGACATTCAGCCGAACTGCGTTCGCAATGCCTTGCGCAAGATCTTGCCCGCCGCGCTTTTCGGCAACGCCGGAACGAAGTGAATTGCTTTGGGACACTTGTACGGTGCGAGCTGCTCGCGTAAGCGGGCAGTGAGCTGCCCGGCGCTGACGCTCGAGCCGGGCTTCAGAACGACCGCCGCTACGACTCTCTCCACCCATTGCGGGTCGGGAACGCCAAACACGGCCGCTTCGAGCACATCGGGGTCGCGATACAGGTAGCCTTCCACCTCGCTCGGGTACACGTTCTCGCCTCCCGTGACCACCATGTCGTTTTTCCTGTCGACGACGTAAAGGAAGCCTTCGGCATCCAGGTAGCCCACGTCGCCTGTTTTCAGCCAGCCGTCGCGCATTGCGTTGCGCGTTCCGTCCTCATCGAGCCAGTAGGCTTCCATGGCATCTGGGCTGTGTACTTCGATCTCGCCGACCGCGCTCGTGGCCACGACGCCTCCGCCATCGTCAACAATGCGCACTGCGCGACCCGTCACCGGCCGTCCGCATGACAAAAGAAGATGCTCGCTTTGCGGCTGCCGCGCGCGCCTGTGGTCATCGGGGCTGAGGGCAGTGACGACTCCGGCTTCCGTCGAACCGTAACTCTGCACAAAGCCGCAACTTGAAAGGAGTTGCATGGCTCGCCGCAACAGGTGAACGGGCATCGAGGAGGCTGCATAGAACAGCAAGCGCAGCGCGCTGAAGTCTGCGGTCTCGGCGTCGGGAGCGGCAAGAAGCGCGCCGATCATACTCGGCACCAGATGAATATTGCTGATCCTATGCGCCGCAAGTTCCTTGATCACCGTGGCGGGCTCGAAGTCCGACAGGATTAGGCTGGTGCATCCGCTGGCAAAGCTTGGAAACAGGTGGTACCACATGCCGCCGACGTGAAACAGAGGCATCACAGCCATCGTCCTGTCGCATTCGGTGAGATGCAGTATCTCTGCGGCGGCGGTCCGGCAATTCCCTACCGCGGCCGCGTGCGCCAGCGCCACGCCTTTCGGGGCGCTGGTTGTACCGCTGGTATAGGTCACGCAGAGAATGTCACCGGCAGACACGGTCACCGCGGGCTCGGCGGCCGAGCCCGCGGTGATCAGGGCTTCGTAAGACTGCCACCCGGCGCGCGCATCGCCCAGCAGCACAAAGTGCTTCACGCTAGTCCATGCTCCGCGGAGCCTTTCTACCAAATCTCGATTGGGCTCATCGACAATCAGCAACTCGGGGGAGCTGTGCGCAACGAGTTTCGTCAGTTCGCCACCCGTGAGGCGCCAGTTCAGCGGCACGACAATCAGCCCCGATTTCGACAGCCCATAGCTCTCGACGTACTCGACGCGATTGCGCGACAGGATCGCCACCCGCGAACCCTTGGGGACTCCCAACCGGGCGACTGCGTCGTTCAGGCGGTTGACCCGTTCGTTGAAATCGCCGAACGTGACGAACCGGCCGTCCAAGGACTGCAATGCAATCTTGTGAGGACGCAGAGCCGCATTTAGGCGAAGTACATCGCCAAAAGTTCGCGCTTCGCAAAGCGCGATCATTCGCGCTCGGTTCCGGTTCGTGCTCCACGAATGCGATGCGGAAGCGGCCATACGCGGAAGCTACCCCCGAGAGAAGGGCCCCGGTAAGACATCGCGAGCAGCATCAATGCGCCGCGCCGCCTGGACTTCCTTCCACCTGAATCTGCAGCGTTACCCCTTGTTTGAATCCGAAGTCGTCTCCGAAATGCACGCCAAAATCACTGCGGTTGAAGGCCGCCGACGCATCGGCTCCGCATACCTCCTTTTTTGTCATGGGGCTCGGTTTGCACAGGAAGGAGTCGATTTTCAGGGTGAGCGGCCTCGTGACTCCGTGGAAGGTGAAGCTTCCTTCCGCTTCCGTCGGGCCGGCATCGTTCCATTTTGTGAAGTGTCCCTTGAAGGTGGCGGTGGGGTATTTGGCGACATCAAAAATATCAGGAGACCGCACATGTTCATTCAACTTCTCCATACCGAAGTCCACGGAATTCGTCTCAACCGTGACATCGATCGTTCCCGTCTTCGCTTCTTTGTCGAGCACGACCGTTCCGGACGTAGTCTTGAACTTTCCGCGCCAAACCGACAGTCCGCCCATATGGTCAGCCGCAAAGCTGGGATAGGTATGCCCCGGGTCCAGCACGTACGTGACCGGCGCGGCAAGACAGAATGTACCGGTGAATGCCGCAATAATTCCTGTTACATAACGATTCATTGAGTGCTCCGATGCTGGGATGTTTTGGACCAAGACCCACCGGGAAAATGCGGCGATTGACTCGTTGCATACGCCGGCGCATCTCATCGATGGGCGAAATAGACAGTGGAATTGTAGCGCCTGAGGAGGATCGAGTACTACTGTTGTTGATACTAATTTCATACCTCGACTGACGGAACGCATAGCTGCTCCTGGAGGGTCTCGCGGGAGCTGCCGCGGTCGAAGCGGGAATCGGCTGAATTCCGTGACGGAGCTCGGATTCTCGTGCCGCGTGCCCAGGCTCCAAGGGAAAACTATTCGGTGACCAGCGAACTGACGATCACGTCATAGGTGCGGCCGTAATGACCTTTGAGCAGTTCCACGGCCGCGTCGGAATTGCGCGCCATACATGCATCAACGATGGCGCGATGCTCTTGCAGTTCATTGCGTTCCGGGACTAGATCTACGCCGAGGAGGCGGTAGCGCTCGGCGGCATCGAAAAGCTGTTCGCTGATGCGGACGATCCAATGAGTTCCACAGCCCGCCACGAGCGCCATGTGAAACGCTTTATGACGGGCCTCCCACTCTGCATTGTCGGCATCGGCATTCTTGCTGCGCACGGATTTCGAGAGGTGATGCAGAGCCAGGATCAAGTCCTCTTCCCAGCTCGTTTCGAAGCGGACGACGGATTCGCGGATCGCCGCCCCGTCGATCCAGCAGCGCGCCGTGACCAACTCGCTCAACTCCTTGCGGCTCACCGGGGCGACACGAAAGCCCTTCTGTTCCTCCAATGCGACGAAGCCTTCCGATAGCAGTCTATTCAACGCTTCACGCACCGGGCTGCTGCCGGTATTGAACCGTTTACGCAACGCACCCGCGCCGAGCTTCTCGCCCGGGCGCAGCCTGCCGCTCAGCACATCGGTGCGCAGCTGTTCGTACACCGATTTGGTCAGGGTCGCGGCTTGATGTTCCTCGCTTCGTTTGCCGTCCCGCCGGCCGGCCGCCTGTGCCGAAGCTTGAACGGGCGTCATCCGCCTGGAGGATTGACGAGGCGCGCCGCCCATGAAATCCCTGGTTTCTTTCATATGAGTCTAATGACTGGGTCAGTCCCGGCGCATCCATCACCGATCGGCTCGTTTCGGTGATACCGTATACGCAGCAAGTGAATTCAGCAAGTATCGCCGGGCGGCCTGACGGTTGCCGCGGCGCGAAGCCGGGCGGCGGCGGTGCGTTGCGCAACCCGGTCCAGCAAGGCGACCATTTCCTCGAGGTCCCCTTTCGGAATGTCCTGGGTAATGAATACGATGCGTGTTCGATGGTCCGCGTCGGGCCAGGCGGCAAGCCAGGAAAGGTTGTGCAACAGGTGCTGGGCGCCTTGGATGACCGCGGGCCGGCCGGGTTCTTCGGCCACGTTCACGATGCCTTTCACGCGCAGCAGGTTCGATCCCAGCTGCTTCTCCAACGAAGCGAGCAGCAAATTCAAGGCCTCGCGGTGAACGGGGGTTTCGCGCACGAAACTACAGGATGAAATCGAGCCATCGTGGCGGTGTTCGCGCGCGTCGCGCGTGTCTCTCATGCGAAACATGTCGGCGGACGCGCTGGCATCGTTGGCAATCCATACCGTCAATGCGTCGGTTCCGCCGGCCGGGTCAGGACCCACGCGGCGCATCAATTGCACCGGGTCGACGTCCGGGTCGCCCGCGGCGTAAATTCTTGCCTCAGGATTCAAGCGATGCAGACGCGACTCCAAGCCCTTCTGCACGCCGCCCCGCCCGGGCTCGGCGATCAAATCGAGTTTGGTGAGCAGTATCACGTCGGCGAACACGACTTGGCGAATCGAAACGGCGTGCTTCGACAACGTCGCATCGCCATTCACGCCATCCACCGTGGCGATCACCGCACCGACCCGGTATAGGCCTGCGAGCGTCGGATCCGATAAAAAGGCTTGGACGAGCGGACCGAGATCCGCCAAACCCGAAGTTTCGATAATGACGCGGTCAAACGCAATTTCCGCGGCTTCACGCGCGTAGTACAGGCGGTTGAGCGTCTGGACGAGATCGCCGAACACCGTGCAGCAGAGGCAGCCATTCTCCAAAACCACGATGCTGTCGTCGCTGGTGGTGGTGAGCGCATGATCGATGCCGATCTCGCCGAACTCGTTGATCACCACGGCCGTTGCGCCCATCGAAGGGTCCCGGAGCGCGCGATTGAGCAGCGTCGTCTTTCCGCTGCCGAGGAATCCCGTGAGAATCGTCACGGGCGACCGAAGATCCGCTTTTCTCTGGTCGAGCATCCGGCCCGTCAATCGCTGGCCGTGCGGCGATGCGGAAATAGCTGCGGGCGAAGCGACGGATGGCAGACCCGATATTTCGGCGGATAAGCCGTTTCGCACCCGAGCTCCTCGGCGGCATGCCATGCCCAGCGCGGATCATAGAGAGCGCCGCGCGCGAGCGCGACCATGTCGGCTTGGCCGCTCGCGATGATCTGTTCCGCCTGCCGCGGCTTGTCGATCAAGCCGACGGTCATCGTGACGATATCGGCCTCGGCGCGTATGCGTGCGCTGAACGGCGTTTGGAAGTTCGGCCCGAGCGGTATCTGTTGCCGCGGGTCCAAGCCCCCCGTGGTGACGTCGATGTAGTCGCATCCGAGCTTTGCGAGTTCCTTCGCAAACGCGACCGCTTCATCCGGCGTCCAGCCCCCGTCCACCCAATCCGTCGCCGAGACCCGGATCCCGAGCGGCTTCGATTCCGGCCATGCATCGCGCATCGCGGCGAAGGTCTGCAGCGGAAACCGCATCCGGTTTTCCAGCGAGCCGCCATATTCGTCGGTGCGCCGATTCGAAAGCGGCGAGAGGAATTGGTGGATCAGATATCCATGGGCGCCATGCATCTCGATCACATCGAATCCGATGCGTTCCGCGCGTCGGACCGCGTTGACGTGATCGAGCACGAGTTGTTGGATCTGCGGGCGCGTGAGCTCCCGCGGTGCCGGCCAACCTTCCGCGAACGGAAGGGCCGACGGTGCGACCGTCTGCCAAGCTCCCTGGGCGGCCGTTAAAGGCTTTCCGCCTTCCGCGGGCGGTTGTTGCGAGCCTTTGCGGCCGGCATGGGCCAGCTGCACGCCCAGTTTGGCAGTGCCGTAGGTGCGGCAAAATTCCACGATTCGCCTCAATGCCTGCTCGTTCTGTTCGGTGCACAACGTCGCGCAACGAGGCGAAATGCGGCCCTCCATCGTGACGTTCGTCATCTCGACCATGAGCAGACCCGCGGCGCCCATGGCGAGGGACCCTAGATGCATGAGGTGCCAATCGGTGGCGGAGCCTTCCACGGAATTGTACTGGCACATGGGCGACACGACGATTCGGTTGGGGAGTGTCAATCCGCGAAGAGTCACAGGCGAGAATAAGGCGCTTTTCATGAGATCGGTCTAAGAGCGCCAATTGCAGTGAGCGCGTCGAAATAATTCATAGTGAAATCGATTACGCGAAAGTAGTTGCAATTTAGGGCACTTTATCGACAAAGTCACGGACCTTTACAGTTGGGAAATTCCCAATGGATGGGGATTCATCGGCGTATCGGCTCATGAGCGGCGAGGCGAGGCGCGAGCAATTCAGGGAAGCGGAATTCAGGGAAGCGGGTAGAGACGGTATTGCGCGTTTTAGACCGCGTTTTTAAACCACAATTCCGCATATATGGCAATATTATCGATTTATTTGGTATCAGCGGTCCTCTACCGATATAATATCCCTGGACGCTGGAACAGACGTCCTGCGTCCAAGCTTCGAGGGATCAAATGATCAAGGCGGCGATGGTCGGACCCGGGTGGCGGGAAGTCACCTACGGTCGATGCGGTCGCGGGCGGTGACGTCATCGGCTTGGTCGCTGCGCTGACGCGCTCTCGTTCTGCTCGCGACCAGGAGTTTTCCGCGAAGCATCAACCGAAGCGCGGTCCGGCCGCATTGAAGTAGTCGCCTGATTCACGCTCCCCGGGGGAACAAATGGATTTAGGTAAGTTCGGTCACCTCACGTACTCCACGCTCGTTCATCCCGGGGATACCTGGGAAGAGATGTGGGACAGCCTCACGACGTTCGTGCCGCGCGTCAAGGCCCGTGTATCGCCCGACGCGCCGTTCGGACTTTCGTTGCGTCTGTCCGCCTCCTCCGTCGAAACGCTCACGAATTCTCCGGCCAAGCGGCAAGAACTGAAGAACTTTCTCGACGAAAACGATCTATATCTCTACACGGTCAACGCATTCCCTTACGGCCCATTCAAGAATACGATCGTCAAAGCGCAAGTGTACGAGCCGGATTGGCGCACTCAATTGCGCGCGACCTATACGGAAAGGGTCGCGGACATCCTGGCTGAGATTTCGCCGCCCTTCGTGAATCCATCGATCCAAAGCCCTCCGCTCGGATTCAAGGCGCGCGTGACCGGCGATGACATCGTCGAGGCATATGCAGCGAATATTCGTCAATTGGCCGCGTACTTGCATCGATTGCACGCGCGCACAGGACGTATAGTTACCCTGGCGCTCGAGCCGGAGCCGTTTTGTTTTCTGGAAACCACCGCCGAGACGGTGCAATTCTTCACCAAGGTCCTGCGCTCCGAGTCCTCCCTTGCCGCGCTGGCCGCGGAGCTTTCCGTCGATACGCTACAGGCACGCGACATTCTCAAGCGCCATATCGGAACGGTGTACGATATATGTCATCAAGCCGTGGAGTTCGAGGACATCTCGGTCTCGCTGCAGAGCCTGGTCGATAACGACATTCCGGTATTCAAGCTGCAGGAGGCCGCGGCCGTACGAGTCCCTTCGGTGACCGCGGCAGCGGTCGATGCGCTGCGCGAATATGCCGATTCGGTGTATTTGACGCAGACCATCGAGCTTCGCGACGGAAAATTGAATCGATTTCTCAATCTGCAAGACGCGTTCGCCGCCTTCGAGCGAGATCCGACCGGGGCGCGCGAGTGGCGAATCCATTTTCATGTGCCCGTGTTCTTGGAGGATTTGGGCGATCATTTCAAGACGACGCGCTTCGCGATCGAAGAAGCGCTCGCTTTCCACAAGCGCACTCCTCTGAGCGCGCAGCTCGAAATCGAAACTTATACGTGGGATGTGTTGCCTGATCACCTGAAGACCGGCGACATCGTCGATTACGTCGTCATGGAACTCGATTGGGTACGCGGGCGTCTTGCCGAATGACAGCTTCCGAATTCATGCTTTTAGGGGGAGGGGATATGAGACGAAGATCGATACTGAGTGCGTTTGCGCTGAGCGCGGTGATGGCCGCATCGACGTGGGTGGTCGCGCAAGCAGCAGCGCCGCAGCCGGACGCGAAGGCGGCGGCGGGTGCCGCGTTCGCGAGTTCCTGGGATGAGTTTCAGGCGCTCAAGGCGAAGGCGAAGGGTGGAACGGTGTTTACGCCGATGACGGTACCCGATTGGTCGGGGATCTGGCGCCGGGCGGGCAATCCGGAGGCAATGGATGCGAGTCCGATCGTGGAGGCGATGACGCCGAAGTATAAAGCCGCGTATGCGGAGAAGCGGGCGCGGATAGCGAAGGGGATCGAGTGGGACCGGTTGAGCTGGTGCTTACCGATGGGGATGCCGCGCTGGCTGGCCGATCCGTGGCTGCATGAGTTCATCGTGACGCCGAAGCAGACATGGATGCTGTACGAGCAGCTTCAGGAGGAGCGGCGGGTGTATACGGACGGCCGAGGCCATGTGAGCGATGCAGTGGCGCTTCCCCAGTGGGAAGGAGATTCGATCGGCTTTTGGGATGGCGATACGCTGGTGATTCACACCAATCACATGAAGGCGGGGGAGTACTGGCGCGGGGCGCCGGACTTCAGTTTTCAGGTGAGCACGATCGAGCGTTGGCGGCGTGTGGATGCAGATACCATCGAGGCGCAGCTGACGGTGTACGATCCGGTCTCGCTCAGCCATCCGGTGCATTTGACGTATACCTACCACAAGATCAAGGATCCCGACGTACGCATCGACTATGACTCGTGCGAGGAGGGGAACAACAATTTCCGCACGGCCGAAGGCGGTACGGGAACGTTGTTGCCCGGCGAGCCCGGGTACCGTGATCCGACTAATTTTGGGATTCCCGAGGTGGCGATCGACTCGCGGCCGAAGTGAGGGGCAAATTATGAGTGCAATGAACGTGAGGAAGGCTGACATGAAGCAACTGAAGTGGCTGGTGGCGGCAGCGATGCTGGCGAGCGCTCCGGTATGGTCGCACCATTCGGCGGCGATGTTCGACATGCAGAAGACGGTGGTGGTGAGCGGCACAGTGAAGGAGTGGCAGTTCATGAATCCGCATTCCTGGCTGCAGGTGATGGTGGTCGATGCGGGCGGCAAGGAGGTGCAGTGGTCGTTCGAGGCAGCGGCGCCCGCGGGCGGAGGCAGCTCGCCGAATTCTCTGTTGCGCAAGGACACTTTCAAACCGGGGGACAAGATCACGGTGGAGACGCATCCGATGAAGGATGGGCGTCCGGCGGGGATCCTGGGGGCGGTCACTTTTGCCGACGGGCACAAGTGGATACCGCGTCAACTCGGACCGCCGCCCGGCGCACCACCCGCGGCGCCTCCCTCGCCCCCGCCGGCTACGTGAGCCGGCATCATGGGTGACCATCCGATCGACCGGCACGTCGACCGCCGCCAGCTGTTGGTCGGGGCGGCGGCGTTGACGGCCGGCGCGCTGGCGGGTCCCCTCGGTGCGTTGGCGACGGGTGAGAAGGCACCCGAGGCGATGACCAGGTATGGTCGCATTCGCGGTTATCACGATGGGCCGGTCAAGGTGTTCAAGGGAGTGCCGTACGGCGCGCCGACGGGCGGCGAGAATCGCTGGTTGCCGCCGCAGCCGCCGCAGCCCTGGGGCGGGGTGAAGGAGGCTGTTGCGGCGGGCGCCATGTCGCCGCAGAACCAGCCGGCGCCCCTGGCCGAAGAGCAAGCCATGTCGCAGACCGCGCCGCAGTCCGAGGATTGTCTGACAGTCAATATTTCTACGCCCGCGGTAGGAGCGCACTCGGGTAAGCGGCCGGTCATCGTGTGGTTCCACGGAGGCGGTTTTTCCGCCGGCTCGGGTAATGCCACGAGCTACGACGGCCGCAACCTGGTGCACAAGCAGGATGTGGTGCTGGTGACGGTAACGCATCGTCTAAACGTCCTGGGATTTCTCTATCTCGGCGATCTGTTCGGAGCGCGCTATGCAGACTCGGGCAACGTCGGTATGCTCGATTGTGCGGCTGCGTTGCGATGGGTGCATGAGAATATTGCGGGTTTCGGCGGCGACCCGGCCAACGTGACCATTGCCGGTCAATCGGGCGGGGGCGCCAAGGTGGCCGCCTTGATGGCCATGCCGGCAGCCAGTGGGCTGTTCCATCGAGCCATCGGCGAAAGCGGCGCGCTGTTGCGCGCCAGCACCCAGGAAGCCGCCGCGGCCGCTGCGAAGCGTTTTGTCGATGCGCTCGGCGTAACGAGCATCGAGCAGCTGCGGTCGCTGCCGCCCGATCGGTTGCTTGCCGCCGCGCAGCCGCTTCGGCTGATGTGGAGCCCGGTGGTCGATGGACGCAATCTGCCGAGGAATCCGTTCGATCCGGATGCGCCGCCGCAGTCTCGCGACATCCCTTTCCTGGTCGGCACCACCGAGACCGAGGCCACCTTCTTTCCAATGACGCCGCTGGATTCGGTCGACGATGGGAAGTTGCAAGAGTTGGTCAAGGGCGCCACCCACGCCAACGATGCCGATGCCGCTCAATTGATCGCCGTGTTTCGCCGCGTGTATCCGGGCAAGGACGATACCTACTTGTTCCAGCTGCTTGCGAGTCAGGTGAGCCTCACTCAAGAGAGCGTCATGGCCGAGGCCGAGCGCAAGGCCGAGCAGGGCGGCGCGCCGGTCTACGTCTATTATTTCGTGAAGCATTCGCCCGTCAGAGAGGGCAAACTGCGTGCGGTGCATACCATCGAAATCCCCTATGTTTTCGACAGCCTGGCCCATTCGGCGCCCATCATTGGTCCGGTTACGGCCGAGAACCAAGCCCTGGCAGACAAGGTGAGCGCAACCTGGGCGAGCTTCGCCCGCAGCGGGAATCCGGATAATCCGCTGGTGCCGCATTGGCCGCCGTTCGATGCGAAGAACCGCGCGATCATGGTAATCGGCGATCAATGGCATGCGGCGAACGATCCGCTGCGCGACACGCGCATGGCCATCGCCGAATTGAAAACGCGTGTACCGCAACCGCCTCAAGGCGGTGCGCCTCCTGGGGCACCGCCGGCCGGGGGACCTCCTGCGGGGCAGCGGCCTCCGGGGTGAGCGGTCAACCGGGGCGGCGGGAAACATTGGATCGCTTGGTCAAGAATATTTTGTGGAGGTAAGCATATGAAAGCAGGTCAACGGTGGGCGGCGGCGGTATTGCTCCTGTGTGGTTCCGGGGTGGCGCTGGCGCATCATTCGTACGGGATGTTCGACCGTGAGAATGAACGCACGGTGAGCGGCGTGGTGCAGGAGTTTCAGTGGACGAACCCGCACTCGCGCTTATTGGTGCTGGCGACGGATGCGAAGGGCGCGGCGCAGACTTGGACGATCGAGATTGGACCGCCGGGGCAATTGGTGCGCACGGGATGGAAGCGCAATTCCGTGAAGCCCGGCGACAAGGTGGATGTACTGATCAATCCATTGAAGGATGGAACGCCGGGCGGACGACTGCTCATGGTGACCCTGGCGGACGGCCAGAAGCTCTACGATGTCGTGTTTCGGACTCCGGATGGCGGGCGGGGCGGAGCGGCCGGGGTGGGGGCCGAGGTTCACAAGTGAGAGTGAGAACACGAACGGCGGGTGGATGGGGCGGTATGGCGGTGGCGCTGTTGCTCGGCGCGCTGTCGGCGCAGGGCGCGGTGAAGGAGAAAAATTTAGCGCCGGCGGATTTCAGCGGCGTATGGGTGCTCTCGCCGAAACAGGGGCGCACATATGATCCGGACGCGCAATTAAAGCAGCAGCCGCCGCTCAAGCCCGAATGGAAGGAGCAGTGGGACAAAACGCGTGCGCGCCAGATGGCGGGAATGCGGATATGGGACCCGCTCAGCCGGTGTTTGCCGCCCGGCATGCCGCGCACGATGAGCGGCAGTTATCCGATGGAGATTCTGATGACTCCGGGGCGGGTGACGGTGCTGACGGAGTTATACAACGAGACGCGGCGCATTTGGACCGACGGCCGTGGGCATCCGCCCCCCGATGAGATCGAGTACACCTTTGTGGGCGATTCGGTGGGTCACTGGGAAGGCGATACGCTGGTGATCGACACGGTGGCGGTGCGCGAGGAGTCGGTGCTGGATGTCATGTTCATCCCGCACAGCGACCAAGCGCATTTTACGGAACGTGCGCATCTGAAGAACAAGGACGAACTGGACTGGACCATCACGATGGAGGATCCGGTGGTGTACACGAGACCCTGGACGGTGACCCGCAAATTCGTGCGTGCGGCGGCGGGGGATGGAGTGCGGGAGTTCGTGTGTGCGGAGAATAATCAGCCGGACAAGTACGTGGACAGTCCGGAGGATGCCTTTTACGAACACCCCGACCCACGCCTGAAGACGCGCGAATAGCGCCGGTGGTTCAGCGATGATCGAGAAGTTCTGTATCTGGTTGGAGTCGCAGCCCTTTGCGGTGGCGATCAGCCAATCCTCGTGGTTGTTTCCGAGCATCGAGACGGTGCACGTATTGGCGCTCACGATGGTGGTCGGGTCGATTGCGATGGTGGATTTGCGGCTGCTGAACTGGGCATACCGGGACCGTGCGGTCAAGCAATTGACCAACGAGGTGTTGCCGTGGACGTGGACAGCGTTTGTGGTGGCGGCGATTTTCGGGGCGTTGCTGTTTGCCTCGGCGGCGACGAAGTACTATGGAATAGCGACGTTTCGGGCGAAGATGGTGCTGATGGTGCTGGCCGGAGTGAACATGATGTTCTTTCACTTCGTGCCGTACCGGCGCGCCGATGAGTGGGGTGCGGGGATTCAAACGACGCCCCTGGCGAAGACGTGCGGGGCGCTCTCGCTGCTGTTGTGGACGGGCATCGTCGCCTTCGGGCGGTGGACGGGCTTCGCATGAAGCTGCGCACCGCAGCGACCGCGGCCGGTGCTCTTACGCGTGCTCCTCATAGATGCAAAAATCAGGCATTCGGATGCCGTTCCTTTTAACCGGCCTTGCCAGCAATCAGGAAGGATGAATTGAACAAGTACCTGTCGAGGAGCGCCGCCGCGATAGTTGCGGCGGGGGGGTTGTGGTTCGCGCAGTCGCCGGCTGCAGTCGCTGAGCCCGCATCGCACACGACGTCCAAAGGCTCGGTGGGTGCACCCGATGATCTTACGGGTATCTGGGAGCAGAACTTCATGGCGGGCAATTTCTTTTCCCCGGCAGGCCACAAGTCCACCGACAAGGTATTCACGTTGGGGGACGGCACGGTGATTCCGCTGCTGCCGCAAGCGGAGAAGGTGTATCGGCAGCGGGTGGCGATGGGCGAAACGGCGCAGGTGTTCGCCAATACCTCGGCGCGCTGTCTGCCGCTCGGCACGCCGCAGAACATGATGGGAGCGCCGCCGTACCCAATTCGCATCGTGCAGACGCCGGATTTCATTGCCATGCTGCTGGAGGAGGGGTGGGAGTTTCGCG
>Ga0181537_10000411_pt1 | contig 40531 bp, 32 predicted proteins | sample PEATcosm2014_Bin_39_FD_119765 | JGI IMG/M metagenome (GOLD analysis project Ga0181537, IMG submission 119765) | Peatland microbial communities from MTU Mesocosm Facility, Houghton, MI, USA - PEATcosm2014_Bin23_10_metaG | ecosystem: Environmental > Terrestrial > Soil > Wetlands > Peat | place... | reverse complement strand
CCGGGGAACTGGTTGCCGAGGAGCTGCGCCTGGCGCAGCAGGCGCTTGGGGAGATCACCGGCCAGGTGGGTACTGAGGAATTGCTCGGCCGCATCTTTGGCTCGTTCTGCATCGGAAAATAGCCGGACGTACGCGGGCGTTGCAGTCGCCACGGCTACGTTTCGAGGCCCTCTGTTAGTCGACCCAACCCCGCGTATCGCACGCCTCAAGCTGCTAGAATCCAGCTTTGTTAGCTATAATAAACAATGAGTTAAGTGCTACTCTGGGCGGCGACCGCGCAGCTCGGGACGGACACCAAAGAAGACTGGCATCGGCTGCTTTCTATACGCACCGTTCACATGTGAAATCTGCCCGCCAGATGACAGTGCGTGCTTTCGGGATTGCAGCCGAGCCGCTGATACTTCGGGCACCCGAGCCGTTTTTCCGTTTGTCGGGCGGACCCTCTACAATCGGCGCCCGTTTCAAACCGGCCACGCACTCCTCGGTCCATACCGCTATGCGATTTTCTCAAACCTACGAGGTCATCGTCATCGGTGGCGGCCACGCCGGCACCGAAGCGGCGCTGGCCTCGGCACGTATGGGCGCCAGGACCCTGTTGCTGACCCATAGTCTCGAGCAGCTGGGCGCCATGAGCTGCAATCCGGCGATTGGCGGCATCGGCAAGGGTCACCTCGTACGCGAGATCGATGCTCTGGGCGGCGCGATGGCACGCGCCGCAGATCTCGCTGGCATCCAGTGGCGCACACTCAATGCCAGCAAAGGGCCGGCAGTGCGCGCAACACGCGCGCAGGCCGACCGCCAGTTGTACCGACAGGCGATCCGCACGCAGCTGGAAAACCAGCCGAACCTGGCGTTGTTTCAGCAGGAAGCTGCCGACCTCTGCTGGGCAGGTGATCGCATCACCGGCGTCGTCACCGCCAGCGGTATCGTGTTCGAGGCGCCGGCCGTAGTGCTTACGGTCGGTACCTTTCTGGCCGGGCGCATTCACGTGGGCCTCGAGAACTACCCAGGTGGCCGCGCCGGGGAACCGCCCTCGATTCGTCTGGCCGAACGGCTACGTGAACGCATGCCGCGCACCGGGCGGCTCAAGACCGGCACCCCGCCGCGCATCGATGGGCGGACGATCGATTATTCGCGCCTGGACATTCAGCACTCGGATCAGCCGCTGCCGGTGTTCTCGTTCCTGGGCCGCGCCGAACAACACCCGCGTCAGCTCCCGTGCCACATCACGCACACCAACGAGCGTACGCACGCGATCATCCGCGCCGCCTTCGACCGCTCGCCGATGTTCACCGGACGCATCGAAGGGGTGGGACCGCGCTACTGCCCCTCGGTCGAAGACAAGGTCCACCGCTTCGCCGAGCGCAATGCCCATCAGATCTTCATCGAGCCCGAAGGGCTGCACACGCACGAGATCTATCCCAACGGCATCTCGACCAGTTTGCCCTTTGATGTGCAGTATGAATTCGTACGCAGCATCGCCGGATTCGAGCAGGCGCATCTGACACGCCCGGGCTATGCGATCGAGTACGACTACTTTGATCCGCGGGATCTTAAGGGCTCGCTCGAAACCAAGGCGGTGTCCGGATTGTTCCTCGCCGGCCAGATCAATGGCACGACCGGCTACGAGGAGGCGGCAGCACAGGGTCTGGCGGCGGGCATCAATGCCGCGCTGCAGGTGCGCGGCCGCGGACCCTGGCAGCTGGAGCGATCGCAGGCTTACCTCGGCGTGATGATCGATGATCTGGTCACGCAGGGCACGCTCGAGCCCTACCGCATGTTTACCAGCCGCGCCGAGCATCGGCTGCTGTTGCGCGAGGACAATGCCGATCAGCGCCTGACGCCGCTCGGGCGCGATCTGGGGCTGATCGATGAGGAGCGCTGGACACTCTTCGGGCACAAGCAGAGCGCGATCGCGGGCGAAGTGCAGCGCCTGCAGCACACGCGCGTGCGCGGCGCGGAAATTCCGCCGGCGTGGCTGGCGCGCGTCACCGGCGCTGATTCAGCGGTGCGCGATGCCACGGCCATGGAGCTGCTGCGCCGGCCCGAAGTAAGTTACGAGGATGTCTGCGAGCTGATCGGCACGGCCGACTGGAGCGCGCTCGATCAGCGCCTGCCCGAGCAGGTCCGGCGCGATCTGGAAGTGCACGCCTGCTATAACGGCTATATCGAGCGGCAGCGCGCCGAAATCGAGCGCAGCGAACGCCACGCGCTCACAGCGCTGCCGCAGGATTTTGACTACCGCGAGCTGGCGGGTCTGTCGAATGAGGTACGCCAGAAGCTGATCGAGATCCGCCCGGCGACGCTCGGGCAGGCCGCGCGCGTGCCCGGGGTCACGCCGGCCGCGGTCTCGATTCTGCTGGTGCACCTGCGTCGCCACGCCCGCCTGGCTTGAGCCCGGGCCGGGTACGCCACCGCAGCGCGAAAGTGCTATGTTGCCCGTCGGGGACTACGAGTTCGAGTAAGCGCCGCCACAACCTGAGCAAAACAGGAGGCCAGCATGAGCACCGTCGCACAGTTGTTAGCCCGCAAGGCCAAGGGCCGACAGGTGCTGTCGATTGATCCGGAATCCCCGGTCCTCGATGCCATCCGGCTGATGGCCGAGCATGGGATCGGCGCGCTGCTGGTGATGCAGGGAACCCAACTCGCCGGAATCGTCTCGGAGCGGGACTACGCCCGCAAGGTCATCCTCAAGGGCCGCTCCTCCAGCGATACACCTGTCTCGCAGATCATGACCGCCTCGGTGACGACGGTGCGACCGCATCAGAGCGCCCAGGAGTGCATGAGCCTGATGACCAACGGGCACTTCCGGCACCTGCCGGTGGTCGAAGGCGAGCGCGTGATCGGCATGCTCTCGATCGGGGATCTGGTGCGCGCCGTGCTCGAAGAGCAGCAGCAGACCATCGAGCAGCTGGAGCACTACATCCGCAGCTGAAGGCGTCGACCCGACCGTTTGGGCGCCGGGCTACTTGCGCCAGAAGGTCGGCGTGAACAGCACCACGAAGGCAAAGATCTCCACGCGGCCGAGCAGCATCGCCAGCGTACACACCCAGGTCTGGAAATCGCTGAGGCTGGCGTAGGTGTTGCCGGGCCCGACCACGTTGAGCCCGGGACCCGCCGAGTTAATGCAGGCGACCACGGCCGAGAATGCCGAGACCAGATCCAGCCCCGAGATCAGCAGCACGAAGGTGAGCAGCACGATGGTCATGAAGTACATGAAGATGAAGGCCAGCACCGAATAGACCACGCGGTTGGGCAACACCTGCCCGGCGATCTTCAGCGGCGCCACGGCCTGTGGGTGCACCAGCGTGAACATTTCGCGCCAGGACTGCTTGATCAGTACCAGCGAGCGGAACATCTTGATGCCACCACCGGTGGAGCCGGTGTTGGCGCATACGCAGCTCAAGAACAGCATCCACATTGGCGCAAACACCGGCCAGACCCCGTAGTTGGCGCTGACGAAACCGCAGTCGGTGGCCATCGAGACCAGGTTGAAGGTCACGTGCCGGAAGGTCGTCAGGAAGTCGGGGTAGACGCCCTTGAGGTAGACGTGGATCGATACGCCCACGCAACTGACCGCAATCCACAGCAGCATCCACTTGGCTTCCGGATCACGGCCGTAGGTGGCTGGCTCACCTTTGCGCAGCGCCACGAAATGAGTGGCGAAGTTCATCGCCGCCAGCAGCATGAAGACGATCAGGATCGCCTCGATCAGCGGCGAGTGGAAGAACGCGATGCTGCTATCGTGGGTTGAAAACCCGCCCAGTGACAGCACCGAGAAGGCATGACAGATCGCATCGAACGGGCTCATGCCGGCCGCGAACAGCGCCGCGGCGCACACGCTCGTCAACCCGAGGTAGACCAGGCCGAGCAGCCGCGCGGTGTGCGCGATCCGCGCGCCGAGGCGCGCATCCTTGGTCGGCCCCGGCGCATCGGCGCGGTACTGCTGCATGCCGCCGATGCCGAGCAGCGGCAGGATCGCCACGCCCATGATGATCAGACCCATCCCACCGAGCCAGCTTAAGGCATTGCGCCACAGGTTGACGGCATGGGGCAGGAAGTCGAGACCCGTGAGGACGGTCGCGCCGTTGGTCGAGAGGCCCGACATCGTCTCGAAGAAGGCGTTCGTGAAGCTCAAGCCCGGCAGGATCCAGAGCAGCGGAATCGTCGCCACCGCGGCCAGGGCCAGCCAGCTTAAGGTAATCAGCAGGTAGCCATCGCGCGGCTTGAGTTCACTGCGGTAGCGGTCGGTCAGGATCCGCAGCGTCATGCCGATCGCTGCCGTGATCGCCCCGCCGGCGACGAACGGACCGATGGCGCTTTCCTGGTAGATCAGCGCGGTGGCGATCGGCAGCAGGAAATACAGCGCAAACAGCGCGAGCAGCGTGCCGAGGGCGTGCAGGACTCCAAAGAGCGAGCGCATGGGATTTACTGCATCCGCTGTTCGTCAGTAATCGAACTGGAACAGCCGCTGCACCGCCTCGACGTGGCGGCGATCGGTCAGGAACACGATCACGTGATCCTCGGCCTCGATCAGCGTGTCATGGTGCGCCATGATCACCTGCTCGCCGCGGACAATCGCGACGATGCTGGCCCCATCGGGCAGCGAGATCTCGCCGACCTGCCGGCCGATCACGCGTGAGCGCTCGCGCGTGCCGTGCACCACCGCCTCGATGGCTTCGGCGGCGCCACGGCGCAAGGAGTGCACGCGCACGACATCGCCGCGGCGCACATGGGCGAGCAGCGATCCGATCGTGATCGTCTGGGGTGAAATCACGATGTCGATGCCGCGGTTCTCCATCAGTTCGCCGTAGGCCGGGCGGTTGACCAGCGCCATGACGCGGCGCGCGCCCAGCCGCTTGGCCAGCAGCGCCGAGAGCACGTTGGCTTCCTCGGAGTTCGTCAGCGCCGCGAAGATGTCGACGCTGTCGATGTTCTCCTCGATCAGCAGTTCCTCATCGGCGGCATCGCCGTTGAGCACGATGGTGCTGTGCAGGAGTTCCGAAACGCGCCGCGCTCGCCGCTCATCGCGCTCGATCAGTTTGACCTGGTTGCTGCCCTCGAGCGTGCGCGCGAGGCGCAGCCCGATATTGCCGCCGCCAGCGATCATCACGCGGCGCACCGGATCCTCGTTCTTGCGCAGCTCCCCGAGGACCTTGCGCAGGTCATCGGCCGCGGCGACAAAGAAGATCTCATCCTGCTCCTCGATCACGGTATCGCCATCGGCCGGAATCAACCGATCATTGCGATAGATCGCCGCCACCCGCGCATCCGTGTCGGGCAGGTGCTCGCGCAGCGTCCGCAGCTGCTTGCCGACCAGCAGCCCCTCGCGACGGGCGCGCACGCCGACCAGCTGCGCGCGGCCGTTGGCGAATTCCACGACCTGCAGCGCGCCCGGATATACCAGCAGGTGGGCGATGTGCTCGGTCACCAGCTGCTCGGGGCTGATCCAGAAATCCACCGCCAGCGCCCCTTCGGAGAACAGCTTCTCGCGGCTGGTGTACTCGGCGGCGCGGATGCGCGCGATCTTGGTTGGCGTGCGATAGAGCGCGTGCGCAATCTCGCAGGCGATCATGTTCACTTCATCGCTGTTCGTGAGCGCGATCAGGATGTCGGTATCGGCAATGCCGGCCGCTTCGAGCACCGGCGGGTGCGCGCCCTGTCCGGCCACCGTGCGGATGTCGAGCCGGTCCTGCAGGTCGCGCAGCACCTGCTCGTTGGTATCGACGACCGTGACTTCGTTGGCCGGTTCGCGCGCCAGGTGGTAGGCCGCTGTCCGGCCGACCTGGCCGGCACCTAAGATGAGTATCTTCATGCACTTACCTGCCTGCTGCCCACGCGCTCCAGCACCCGGTTCCGGAGTGCCGTAAGGCTACACCACTTCCAAGTGGGCGTAGCTGAGCATCAGCCACTTGGCCCCCTGGCGCTCAAAATTCACGTGGACGCGCGCATGCGGACCCTGACCCTCGACGTTCAGCACCACGCCTTCGCCAAACTTGCCGTGGCGTACGCGCGCGCCGAGGCGCATGCCAGGCGTCGGCGGTGTCTCGCTGAGTGCCGCCGAGGGTCGCTCGCGCCGTTCGCTGCTGGCACTCACCAGCTGCGTGCTGCGCACGCGCGGGCGCAGCTCCTCGAGCAGCGCCTCGGGGATCTCGCGGATGAAACGCGAAGGGGCGTTGTAGCTGTCTACGCCATGCAGCCGGCGCTGCTCGGCGTAGGTCAGATACAGTTCGCGCATCGCGCGCGTAATGCCGACATAGCAGAGCCGTCGCTCCTCTTCCAGGCCTTCCAGGTCGCGCAGTGAACGCTGGTGCGGGAACAGCCCGTCCTCCATGCCGCACAGGAACACCACCGGGAACTCCAGGCCCTTGGCGGTGTGCAGCGTCATCATCTGCACGCAATCCTCCCAGGCATCGCCCTGCATCTCGCCGGACTCGAGCACCGCATGCGCAAGGAAGCTCTGCACCGGCGGCAGATCCGAGGCCTCGGGCTCGTAGCCGCGCGCCGCGCTGACCAGTTCGGCGAGGTTCTCGATGCGGGCCTCGCCGCGATCGGCCTTGTCCTTGCGATAATGTTCGATCAGGCCGCTGTTGTTGATCACATGATCAACCGCCTCGAACAGCGGCAGGCCCTCGATGTCGCGGCCGAGCCGCTCGATCAGTCCGAGAAATCCCTGCAGGGCGGCGCCGTTGCGCGCGGCGCTGGCATCAGCAAGGGCCGCGCCGGCCGCGCGCCACAGCGAGCTGCCGGCGCCGCGTGCCTGCTCGCGCAGGATCTCGACCGTGCGTGCGCCAATGCCGCGGGTCGGCAGGTTCACGACGCGCTCGAAGGAGGCATCGTCATCGCGGTTCACGATCAGGCGCAGGTAGGCGAGCGTGTCCTTGATCTCCGCGCGCTCGAAGAAGCGCAGGCCCCCATACACCCGATACGGGATGCGTGCCTGCACCAGAGCTTCCTCGAATACGCGCGACTGGGCGTTGGAGCGATACAGGATCGCCACTTCCTTGCGCGCGCCACCTTGGGCCACCCACTGGCGGATGCGGTTGAGCACGAACTCGGCTTCATCGCGCTCGTTGTAGGCCGCGTACAGCTGTACCGGCGTGCCGCGTGCGCCGCTGGTCCACAGCTGCTTGCCCAGCCGCGAGCTGTTGTGCGCGATCAGCGCGTTCGCGGCATCGAGAATCGCAGCGCTCGAGCGGTAGTTCTGCTCGAGGCGGAACATCTTGGCCTGCGGGAAATCCTCGCGGAATTTGTTCAGGTTCTCGACCTTGGCGCCGCGCCAGCGATAGATCGACTGATCATCATCGCCGACGACGAACGGGTAGCCTTCGGTTCCGACCAGCAGCCGCACCCAGGCATATTGAATCGAGTTGGTATCCTGGAATTCATCCACCAGCACATGGCTGAAGCGCGCACGGTAGTGGCGCAGCACCTCGGGCTGCTCGCGCCACAGCTCATAGGCGCGTAGCAGCAGCTCGGCAAAGTCGACGGCGCCGGCCCGCGCACAGGCCAGTTCGTACTCGGCGTACACCTTCAGCAGCTGCTGCTCGGTCGGATCGGCGCCCGCCTTGAGCATGTCGGGGCGGCGACCCTCATCCTTGTGCTTGTTGATGTAGTACTGGATATCGCGCGGCACCCAGCGCGCTTCATCCAGTTCCATCGCCTTGAGGATCTTGCGGATCAGCCGCAGCTGGTCCTCGGCATCCATGATCTGGAAACTTTGCGGCAGGCCGGCCTCGCGCCAGTGCAGGCGCAGCAGGCGGTGGGCAAGACCATGGAAGGTGCCCAGCCACAGCGCCGAGCCTGGGATCCCGAGCAGCGTCTCGACCCGGCCGCGCATCTCGGCCGCCGCCTTGTTGGTGAAGGTCACGGCCAGGATATTGTGCGGTGAAGCGCCCTCGGTGCTGATCAGCCAGGCGATGCGGTGGATCAGTACGCGCGTCTTGCCGCTGCCGGCGCCGGCCAGCACCAGGATCGGCCCGAGCGGCGCGGTGACGGCCGCGCGCTGGGCATCGTTCAGCGGGTTGAGGATCGGCGAGAGGTCCATGAGGGGCGCGGATTCTACCGCAGCCGCCTACCAGTCATTGCGAAGTTCGCGCAGGCGGATGAAGACCTCGCGACTCGAGGCCTTGGCGGGCAGTTGTGGGGAAATCCGCCGCAGCCCGTCCAGCAGCGTGGACTCGCCCAGGCGAAAGAAACTGTTGATCGCCTGCTCATCAGCCAGGCGCAGTACCGGCATCGCCGCGGGCTGCAGCCCCGCGCACTCGCTCTGGTAGCGGGCCACCGCCCGATTGCCCGGCTCGACGTGGGCGGTGAAGGCAAGGTTCCGCGCCAGATATTCATGGCCGGGAAAGACGCGCGTGGTGGGCGCCAGCCGCGCCAGGGTCTGCGAACAGGTTTCGTAGAGCTTGCCCGGATCACCGCCGCCGCGGCAGTTGCCCACGCCGGCGTTGAATAAGGTGTCGCCCGAGAACAGCGCCGGATCATCCCCATGGGCCAGCAGGCAGACATGGGACATCGTATGGCCCGGCGTATCCAGACACTCGAGCTCCAGGCGGCGGCCGATGCGGATCAGATCCCCGGCGCTGACGCCGCGGTCCACACCGCCAATGCGCTTGGCGGCCCCGGCGTGCGCGATGAGCGTCGCGCCGGTGGCTTGCACGAGAGGTGCATTGCCCGCGGTGTGATCCGCGTGCTCGTGGGTATTGAGAATCTGCCGGATCCTCCAGCCGCGCTCCTTGGCCCGCGCCAGGCACGCCTGCCAGTCCAACGGGTCGATGGCCAGCGCCTCGCCGCTCTCCTCACAGGCAATCAGGTAATGGTAGTTGCGCAGCTCATTGGCGGCCCAGATTCTTTCGATCAGCATCATGGAACAAGGTTACGACAGATCTGCTCGGCTGCGATACGCGCGCCGCCGTTTGGCAGCTGCCTGGCGCAGCGGAAATTCAGGCGACAGGCGCCGGTATGGGTGCTACGGTGGCCCCGGCGCCGCAGCGGCTGGCGCGCCTGCCTGGGGAGAATTGGCCCTGTTCCTGACGCCAACATATTCTTTCAAGCATCGGGCCTGAGGCTGTCATGGCAGCCATAACCGTCCCCATCCTCACGAGCACCGGGAAACACCCGCTGGCCAAGTCAGCAGTGGCGTTGTGCTGGAGCTACGCCGCGGCCGTTGCCCTGTGGCTGCTGTGGCACGAGCAGGCGCCTGAATCGGTGTGGTGGCTGGCCAACTGGTGCGCGGTCCCACTGCAGATCACCGCGATGATCTCGATCGGGATGCTGCTTGCTGGTGGCAGACTTGAGGGCGGCTCCCGCTCGCTGTGGTGGTTCGTGCTGTGGTTCACGGCACTGAGTGTTATCGCCTGCGTGGTCTGGAATTTCAGCTACAGCGACCCTCATGGCCTGAACCTGACCTTCGGTGACAGCCTTTATCTGCTCGATTACCTGCTGCTCACCATCGGGCTGCTGCAGCGCTATCGCGGTGCCGGCGGGCGGCTGCTCACGCTACGGTTCTGGCTCGATGCCCTGACCGTCATGGTGGCACTGCTGGTCGTCTACTCGCAGTTCATGAACTCCGCAGGCATCGGCGTGCGCCTGAACCTCGGCACCGCCATCACCTATATGGGCACGCTCAGCGTCATGATGGTGATGTGCGCCACGTTGTTGGCCCAGCAGGCCGGCCGCCGTGGCCAGCTGACGGTGCTGCTGCTGATTGCTGCCGCACTGGCGGAGGCCTCCGGCGAATTCGCCTGGGTCGCCGGCCAGCTCAATGGCCGCAGCTACGTCGATCTGTACTACGACTACGGTGATGTGGTGTGTTTCCTGCTGATCACGACCGCGGCCTATGTGGAGCGCTTCGCGCCCCCGGTACGGGTAATCGAGCCCAGCGCGCAGGAAAGCGCCAACGGCTTCCTGCCGGCGCTGCTGGTGCTGCTCGCAGTCGCGGTGCTCGCCGGCGCCTCCTCCACGGCGCAGGGCAGCGTCAGCTGGACCCGGGTCATTCTGGTGCTCACAGGTGCGGGGCTCCTCGCAATGCGTCAGCGCGCGATGCAGCGGGAAATCACGCGCCTGGGCCAGGAGCTGACGATCCGGCAATCCAACGAGCGCGCCATGGAGCTGGTACGCAGTTCCACCGACGTCATCGCGGTCTGCAACCCGCGCGGGCAGCTGGTGTTTGTCAGCCCGGCGGCACAGGCGATGCTGCAGCGCTCGCCGCCCGAGCTGCTGGACACGCCAGCCGATCTGTTGCTGGGCGAGGCGCTGCGCAGCGACCTTGCCGCTTTTCTGGAGCGCCTGCAGGCGGGCGCCGAGCGCGAGGCGGAACTCGAGATCAGCTATTCAACGCCGGCCGGAGAGGCGCGGATACTGCGCGTCCTCGGCGCCAACCGCGCCAGCAACCCGCTGATCAACGGCATCGTGCTCGCGCTCAGCGACGTGACCTCGAGCCGCAGCCTGGAGCGCGAAATCATCAATATTGCAACGCGCGAGCGTCTGCGCCTGTGCAGCGACATCCATGAAGGTCTTGGCCAGGAACTGAGCGGCATCGCATTGCTGCTGCACAGTGCCGCGGCGCATCCGCATGCCGATCCGGCCATGCAGCGGCAGTCGCTCGAGGCGATTGTCGGATACGTCAATCATTCGATCGAGACCACGCGCAACCTGGCCGAGGAGCTCTCTCCGATCCAGATCGCGCGCGGCTCACTGGTCGCGGCGCTCGAGCGACTGACCGTGGATCTGCATACGCGGCTGCACCTGCCAGTGCACCTCGATGCGCCTGACGAAGAGCCCTTCATCGACGCCGCAGTCGCGGATCACCTGTACCGGATCGCCCAGGAGGCGACCAGCAACGCGGTCCGCCACAGTGGCTGCACGCAACTGGATATCCAGCTGCACTCGAGCGCCCAGTCACTGGACTTAAGCATCGGCGACAACGGCCGCGGCATCGATCCTTTGGCTCCGCGCAGTCGTGGCCTCGGGCAGCGCATGATGAATTACCGCGCGCGCCTGATTGGCGGGAGCCTGAAGGTCGACTCGCGTCCCGGCAACGGCACGCGCGTCACGATTCACCTCTCGCTGCCCGACGCCGTGTAGGGCCGGCCGTGCGGCGCGATCGCACGCCGCTGGCGGCGCCAGAGGCCGTGGGGTTAAGGTGCGCTGCCGGGTGCTCTGGCTTCCCTCGGACAGGAGGTTTCGGTGAATCGCATCGTGAGTTTTCGCCAGATGAAGGATGGCACGCGCGCGGACTACCTGCTGCTCGCGCAATATGAGCGCGAGTATGTACAGCTGCTGCCGCAGCGGGTGCTGGCCTCATTGCTGAAGCTGGGCCATTCCTTTGAAGGCTACCCGGTCAGCCGCCTCGAGCATTCATTGCAGTGCGCGACGCGCGCGCACGCCGACGGAGCCGATGAGGATCTGGTGGTCGGGGCCCTGATCCACGATATCGGCGATGATCTGTCGCCATACAATCACGCCGAGGTTGCCGCCGGCATCCTGCGCCCCTACGTGCGCGCGCAGGTCACCTGGATAGTCGAGCAGCATGGCCTGTTCCAGAATTATTACTACGCCCACCACACCGGGGGTGATCGTCACGGACGCGAGCGCCTGCGCGGCCATCCGTGGTTCGATGCCGGCGCTGATTTCGCCGAGCGCTGGGATCAGTCCTCGTTTGATCCGGACTACGTGAGCCGGCCGCTCGAGTTCTTCGCGCCGATGGTGCAGCGGGTTTTCACCCGCGAGCCCTTCGATACCGCCCGCGCCGCCCTCTAGCGCGTAGCCATCTGCATGTCGAGCTGACGCTGACGCTCGGCCCGGCGCATCAGCGTACCGGCGATCAGGACGCCAGTGCCGACGATGCCGATGATCAGGCTCGCCAGCGCATTCACATCGGGGCTCAGGCCGAGCTTCACCTTCGAGTAAATGACCATCGGCAGCGTGCTGGCGCCGGGGCCTGAAACAAAGCTTGAGATCACCAGGTCATCAAGTGAGAGCGTAAAGCTCAGGAGCCACCCGGACAGCAGCGCCGGCGCGATGATCGGCAGCGTCGTATCGAGGAATGCGCGCACCGGACCGGAGCCCAGGTCCATCGCCGCCTCCTCGAGCGAGCGGTCGGCGCTTTGCAGTCGGGACTGCACCGTCACCGTGACATAGGCCGTGCAGAAGGCGACGTGCGCAATCACCAGCGTGGTGAAGCCGCGGTGCGGCCACGAAAAGAGCTGGAACATCGCGACGAACAGCAGCAGCTGCGTGATGCCGGTGATGATCTCCGGCATCACCAGCGGCGCGTTAACCAGCGCCGTCAGCAGCAGGCGGCCGCGGAAGCGAATGAATCGCACCAGCGCAATCGCCGCCAGCGTGCCCAGCAGCACCGCGACCGTCGAGGCGACGACGCCCACCTCAAGCGAGAGCGCGGCAGCATCGAGGATCTGATCGTTGTGCAGCAGTTCCTGGTACCAGCCGAAGGAGAATCCGCCCCAGACATTGACCATCGATGAGGCGTTGAACGAATAGGCGATCAGCACCAGCATGGGCACATACAAGAGTGCGATGCCAAAGCACAGCCAGGTGAACAGCAGGATCGGAGCTCGCTCATGCATCGGTGCTCAGGCCTCCTGCTGCTTGGCACTGTAGTGCTGGTAGAGCGCGATCGGTCCGACCAGGAATACCAGGAATGCGATGGCGACCGCCGAGGCCACCGGCCAGTCGCGGTTGCTGAAGAACTCATCCCACAGCACGCGGCCGATCATCAGGTTATCGGGGCCGCCCAGCAGCGAGGGAATGACGAACTCGCCGATCGCCGGAATGAATACCAGCATGGATCCGGCGATGACCCCGGGCATCGACAGCGGCAGCGTCACATCGAAGAAGGCGCGCCAGGGCGAACTGCCAAGATCCGAGGCCGCCTCGAGCAGGGTGTGATCGAGCTTCTCCAGGGTCGCGAACAGCGGCAGGACCATGAAGGGCAGGTAGGAATAGATGATGCCCAGGTAGACCGCGAGGCTGGTGCGCATGATCTGCAGCGGATGATGGATGATGCCCATCCACAGCAGCGCGGAGTTGAGCAGGCCGTTCTCGCGGATGATGCCCTCCAGGGCATAAACGCGCAGCAGGAAGGAAGTCCAGAAGGGCAGGATGATGATCAGCATCAGGATGCCCTGCGTCGTCCTGGAGGAACGCGCCATCGCGTAGGCCATCGGGTAGCCGATCAGCAGGCAGATCAGTGTCGAGAAGAACGCGGTGCGCAGCGAATAGAGGTAGGAGAACGCATACACCTCATCGGTCAGCAGGTAGCGGTAGTTGGCAAGACTCAGGCGCACCGTGATGTGGTGATCCTCCGAGAGCGTCCAGACGCTCGTGTACGGGGGCACGTGCAGCGCCGTATCGGCAAAGCTGATCTTGAACGCAAAGGCGAACGGCACCAGGAAGAAGAGCACCAGGAACAGCAGCGGCGGCAGGATGATCAGCCAGCGCCCATAGCGCCTGACCAGTCGCGAGAAGAAGCCATCCAGGCCGCCCGGGCGCGCAGCGCGCAGGCCCGCGGCGCTGAGCGTAGCGGCTACCATCGCGCCCGCTGCGGGCAAGACGATCCGCCGATCGGCAACAGTCCTATGGTTTCCGCACGCACGCGCTGCCCTGTCCCCTGCTCTTGTGCTGCCTAGTATGCCGGAGCGGCGCGCGAATTATTAAGGCCCGGCTGCGAATCTGGCTTAAAATTTAAGCTCCAGCGCATGGGCCGCGGCCACGCCGGCTGCCAGAAGCCCAGCCGCTGTCGGGTGGGATGGGGATTTCAACAGGCGAGCTTGTGGACCGCACGCATTCAAAGAAACCGAAACTGATCCGTCCCCCGACCGGCAGCCGGGCCTCCAGTGCCCGCCAGCGCCTGCGGCTGATCAATGCCTGCATCTCGGCACTGCACATTCACGGCCCCTCGCGTACCACGGTCGAGAAAGTCGTGGCGATCGCCGGCATGTCGCCCGGGATCGTGCGCTTCTACTTCGCCTCCAAGGCCTCGATGCTGGTCGCTTCGCTCGAATACCTGGCGGCCGAGTTCGAGGAGCGCGTGCTGCTGCCCGTGGCCGCACTGCGTTCCGATCCGGTCCGGGCCTTGAGCACGCTGGTCGATCTGTACCTGGACCCGGATATCGCCAGTCCCCGCAAAGTATCGGTGTGGTACTCGTTCTGGGGCGAGGCAAGCTCGCGCCAGGAGTACTACGACATCTGCGGCCAGAAGGATCAGCGCTTCGCCGAGCTGGTCCGTGAGCTGGTCGGTGCGCTGATCAGCCAGATCCATGCCGAGCAGCTCGATACCGATGGCGTTGCCCTGGGACTGATCGGGGTGCTCGAAATCATGTGGCAGGACTTTGCCTTCCAGACCGAGACCAGTATTGATCGCACGGCCGCGCGCCGGCGTTGCCACGCCTATCTGCGCTCGGTTTTCCCGCAGCAGTTCAGCGCCGCCGGGCCGGCCGGCGGCGGCGCGGTGGCGTTCCCGAACGCGGGCAGCGCTTTGCTGCCGCGCCTGCCAGCGCGCGAGCAGTCGCTGTTCCAGGGCCTGTGGCAGATCGCCGGTCATGAGTGCGCGCTGCCGGAGATGGGAGATTTCATCACGGCCGATCTGGTGGGCCTGCGGGCGCTGATCGTGCGCGATGAGACCGGCGCAATCCGAGCCTTTCGCAACCAGTGCGGCGAGCGGCCGCACGTGCTCAGCCTCTCTGCGCGCGGCCGCTTTGAGGGCGCGATCGAATGCCCGATTCACGGCCTGGCCTGTACGCTCGGCGGCGAGGCTTTGGATGAAGGGGTTGGCGAAGGACTGCAGTCGCTCCCTGCGCGGGTACAGGATGGCTTCGTGCTGGTGCGCGCGCGCGGCACTGGCAGCGAGCCGGGACTGGCGCTGGCTGCGGCCAGCGGCACGCTGGTGCTGACACCTGCCGGCGAAGCCCAGGAACTGACCGTGGCCACAGACTGGCAACGCCTGTGCGAGCACTGGCTCGAGTTCGATCTGCCCGAGCACCCGGTCGGGCGCCTGGCCGGGCTGCTGGCCGAGCCGGTACTGGATCTGTCGCAGCCGGCGATGCAGCTGAACTGGCGCGCCCGCATCGAGAGTGCCGGGCGCGGCTGGTCGGCACGCCGCTACGGCACGCTCGCTGGCGAACACGGTGCGGCGCACTGGATCCGGATCTTCCTGCCGCCGAACCAGTGGCTTGAACGACGCGAGGATGGGCTCACGCTGCTGCAGATCCTGCCCGCGGCTGCAGGCCAGTGTCGCATCCGCTGGCTCGAGTACCGCGTCGCGGGCTCCGAGCCGCGCCTGCTCGCGATGTCATTCCTCGCGCGGCGCCTGCGTTCGACCTGGCTCGCGCAGGATATCGAGGCCTGCGAATCGCTCGAGCGCGCGCCAGCCATGGGTGTGGAGCCCGCGTATCCGGCGCCGCCGCCCTGCGCGGCCATCGCGCTCTTTCGCCGCGTGCTGGCGCAGCTGTTGCGCAGCGCGGCCGTGCCCGGAATACAATCACCCTAAACCCCCCCCCTCGGAGCCCCGAGCGGCTGGCAATCCTCAACTCAGGATCGGCCGCTGCCGGCACCCGCGAATGACAGTTCCCGCAAGGAGTCGATGACAATGATTGCACTGCCCAGCACCAAGGCCGAGTGGCACGCACGCGCCCAGGCACTACGCTACGAGACCCGCCATTTCATCGATGGTGACTATGTCGATTCGCACGACGGGGCGCGCCTGAGTGTCATCAATCCGGCGACCGGCGCGGAGCTGACGCGCGTCGCCGCCGGTTCGGCTGCCGACATCGACCGCGCCGTGCAGGCTGCGAAACGCTGCTTTGCCTCGAAGGTGTGGAGCCGGCGCGCACCGCGCGAGCGGCTGGCAATCATGAGCAGGTTCGCGGCACTGATCGAGGCCCATACCGAGAAATTTGCGCTGCTCGATACGCTGACGATGGGCAAGCCGATCCGTGACATGGTCGGCATCGACATCCCGGCGGCGGCGCAGAATTTCGCTTATTTTGGCGAGCTGTGCGACAAGATCGAAGGGGTCGTGACCGCGACCGCGAGCGATGCCTTCCACTACATCCTGCGCGAGCCGCTCGGGGTCGTCGGCAGCATCGTGCCGTGGAACTACCCGCTGCTGATGGCGGCCTGGAAAGTGGCACCGGCACTGGCGGCCGGCAACTGCGTGGTGCTCAAGCCGGCCGAGCAGTCACCGCTCTCGGCGCTGCTGATGGCAGAGCTTTTCATTGAAGCCGGCGGTCCGGCCGGCGCCTTCAACGTCGTCAACGGGCACGGCGAGCAGGCCGGCGCGGCACTCGCCCTGCACAACGAGGTGGCGAAGATCGGCTTCACCGGCTCGACCGAGATCGGCAAGCAGATGCTGGTGTACGCCGGCCGCTCGAACATGAAGCGCGTGGCGCTCGAGTGCGGCGGCAAGTCGCCGCAGATTTTCCTCGGCGATCTCGAGGATCTGGATCGCGCCGTGCAATACGCGATCAATGGCATCTACGGCAACATGGGCGAAGTGTGCAATGCCGGCTCGCGGCTGCTGATCGACAAGCCGATCGCCGGGGATTTCCTGGATCGGTTCATCGAGCTCGGGCGCAAGGCCTATGTGGCCGGTGACCCGCTCGATCCGGACACCAACCTCGGGCCGCTGGTGACCCAAGGCCAGCAGGCGCGCGTCCTGGGCTACATCCGCCGTGGCCGCGAGGAGGGCGCGAAGCTCGAGTTCGGCGGTGATAAGCCCGAAGGGGCCGGCAGCTACGTCAATCCGACGCTGTTCTCCGGCGTGACCAACCAGATGAGCATCGCGCGCGAGGAAATCTTCGGCCCCGTGGCCGCGGCGATCGAGGTCAATGGTCTGGAAGAGGCGCTCGCGGTCGCCAATGACTCGATCTACGGTCTGGCCGCCTCAGTCTGGACCCGGGACCTGAGCAAGGCCCACAAGGCGGTGCGCGATCTGGAGGCCGGGGTGATCTGGGTCAACTGCTTCGATCATGGCGACATGACGCAGCCCTTCGGCGGCTACAAGCAGTCCGGCCACGGCCGCGACAAATGCTGGGAGAGCCTGCTCTCCTACACGCAGACCAAGTCGGCCTGGGTGCACCTGGGCTGAAGGCGCTGGCGGCTTCCCGCCCGATCAGCTGAAGCTGCTCGGTGCCGCGGCCAGGCGCGTCTCTGGAATGCGCGTGCGCAGCAGCTGGTGGAACTCAAGCATCCAGTGCTCAATGTTCGAGAGCGGACCGGGCTGGTAGGCACTGGATCCCAGGCCCAGCTGCACGCGCTCGCACAGCGCCTTGTCCTGGGCGTTGACCTCGTTGTTGATGCGCAGGCCCAGACCCCGCAGCACGCGCATCTCGCGGCGCGCATCCGGCAGCCCGAACACGGCGCTGCGGATCAGCGTGCGGCCCGGGCCCTTTGGCAGCACCTGGAAGAAGTCCATCTGCTCCGGGTAGACATCGAGCCCGAGGTTCGGCAGCAGGCTGTAGAAGCGCCAGCTGCGCCGGTGCGTGTCCGGCAGATGCGCAGTCAGCGGTTGTACCATTTTCTGGTACATGCGCTCGCTCCAGCGATTCGAGGGCTGCTCGCGCAGCCAGCTGGTGCCCTGGGCGAAGCCCTGGCCGCCCCTCTGGTCATCGTAATCCGGCGTGAACATCCGCTGCAGCCCAGGATGTCCGATCGGCACGTGGTAGGACTCGAGGTAATTGTCGATCGCGACCTTCCAGTCGCAGGCCCACTCCTCGGTGGTGATCGGCCCGAGCGGCACCATGTCCTCGAAGCGATAGGGCGCCAGCTCCTCGAGCACGGGTGCGAACACCTCCAGCACCGGGCGCGGCTCGCCGCTCAGGCACACGAACACAAAGCCCAGTGCCACATCGGTGCGCACCGGGATCAGCGACAAGGACTTGCGGTCCAGGTCCGGGAACGTATCGCTGCGCGCGACACCGCTGAGCAAGCCATCCTGCTTGTAGCTCCAGCCATGGTAGGGACACACGATCAGCCCGGGGCAATGCCCGGAGCCGTCAAAGATGCGGGTGCCGCGATGCCGGCAGACATTGTGGAAGGCGCGGATCTGACCCTCGCGATCGCGCATCACGAACACGCTTTCGGGGCCGATCTGCAGTGTCACGTAGTCGCCGGACTTCGGAATCGAGTTCGTGTGGCAGGCAATCTGCCAGCTGGGCTTCAGGATCCGATCGATCTCGAGCTTCGTGAGCTGCGGGTGCCCGTAAATCCACGCCGGCATCGCGCGCGGCGCAGCGCCCTGCGGGTGATTGACGCTCTGGGTCGCGGTGGCGGGGCTCATAGGCTCGCTTCCGATGTTATATACTCGTATAACTCTACGCCCAGTGAGCGCGCAGCGGCAAGGCCAAAGAATAGGGCCGTGACGGCCGTCGCGGTTATCAGAAGGCCATTTTCGCGACACTAAAGGCCATAAACTCGTGCGAATCAGGGCTGCGCTAGCCGCTCCGGAGGGTTCGCGTCAATACTATATGGTCATATAAAATTTCTGGACAGCCTGCAAAGTCGGGTGGTAGGGTTCCCGCGGCTGCCCCCACGCCGGGAGGCAGGGGGAGGAGTTATGGCTCGCGATCTGTCCAAGTCCAACGCCCACTTCCAGAAGGCGCTGAGCCGGCTGCCCCTGGGCGTGGCCTCGAACTTCCGCTACTGGGGTGATGAACGCACGATCTACGTCAAGCAGGGTCGCGGCGCACGCATCACCGATATCGACGGCAACAGTTACGTCGACTACCGCCTGGGCTACGGCCCGGCGATCCTGGGCTACGCCGACCCGCGCGTTGATGCCGCGGCTCGCGAAGGCATGGAGGTCGGCGGCGTGTTCGCACTCTCGACCGAGCGCGAGTATGTGGTCGCCGAGCGCATCTCGAAGATGGTCAAGTCCGCCGAACTCGTGCGTTATTCGAACTCCGGCACCGAAGCGGTGATGGCAGGTCTGCGCCTGGCGCGCGCCTACACCGGTCGCGATGACTACATCATTCTCGAGGGCGGCTACCACGGCCTGTTCGATGCAGCGATGTGGTTCACGCCGATGGATCAGTGGAAGCAGGTCGGTGAGCCGGAGATCAAGCCCTACAGCGAAGGCGTGCCCCTGAGCACCCGCAGCTTTGCCCACTTCGTGCAGGCCAACGATGCCAACCAGCTCGAAGACACCTTCAAGCGCCATGGCGCGCGTATCGCCTGCATGCTGATCGAGCCGATCATGGGCAACTGCCTCGGTATCTCAGCCGAGCCTGAGTACCTGCGCGCGGCCCGCGAGCTGTGCACCAAGTACGGCGTGGTGCTGTTCATCGATGAGGTCAAGACCGGGTTTCGCGTCGCCCGCGGCGGCGTGCAGGAACTCTACGATGTGCATGCGGACATCTGTACCTTCGCCAAGTGCGTCGCCAACGGCTACCCGATCTCGGTGCTGGCCGGGCGCGAGCACATCATGCGCAAGCTCGGCAAGGGCGTCGCCCATGGCGGCACCTACACGGCCCACTCGATTTCGCTGGCGGCCGCCGAGCGCACGCTGCAGATCCTCGATGAGACCGATGCGCTCGAGCGGGTTGCCGACTACGGCACGCGACTGCGCAACGGCATGCGCGCGATCCTGAGCGCGCGCGGCATCGCGCACAGCTTTGTCGGCCACCCCTCGATGAGCGGCCTGTACTTCGCCGCCCAGCCGCCGCGTAACTACCGCGACTGGAAGGGCAGCGATTACAGCTTCTACGACGCTGCGGCCAAGGTGCTGCACGATGAACGCGTGCTGTGCGAGCCGGACTCGCGCGAGCCCTGGTTCATCTCCGCCGCTCACGATGACTCGTGCCTGAGCGACACGCTGCGTGGCTTCGAGATCGCGATCGACACGACGCTGCGGGCGGGCGCAGCTACCCACAAGGACGCGGCCACCGTCGGGCTGATGAAGGGGACGTAAGGCGCAGTGGCCACCGCTGGCACCGTCAGGGCGCATCACGACGCCATCATCATCGGCGCAGGCCATAACGGCCTGGTCGCCGCCTGCTACCTTGCGCGCGCCGGTCTCGATGTGCTGGTGCTGGAGCGCAACGACTACATCGGTGGCGCCGCGGTCAGCCGCCAGCTGTACGAGGACTTCACCTACTCCAACTGCTCCTACGTGTGCAGCCTGCTGCGCCCGCAGATCATCCGCACGCTGGAGCTGCCGCGTTACGGGCTGCAGATCATCCCCTACGAGGGCGGCTGCACGATGATGCGCGATGGCGGGCACTTCGCGCTCTATGACAACCACGATGCGCTGCGCCGCGAGATCTCGCGCCACTCCAAGCGTGATGCCGAGGCCTACGATCGTTATGCGCGCGATGTCAAGCGCCAGTGCAAGTTCATCAAGCCGCTGCTGATGCGCGAGCCACCGGATCCGACCTCGTTCAAGCCACGCGACCTGCGCGAGCTGCTCTACCTGGCACGGCGCTTCGATGGCCTGGGCGAGGAGCGGATGTACGACACGCTGCGCTTCTGGACGATGAGCGCCGGCGACTTCCTCGATGAATACTTCGAGAGCGAGATCATCAAGGCGCACCTGGCCGGCAGCTCGATCATCGGCACCGCGCTCGGGCCGCGCTCGCCGGGCACGGCCTACGTGCTGCTGCATCACTACATGGGCGATATTGACGACACCGTCGGCGCCTGGGGCTTCGCGCGCGGTGGCATGGGCGCGGTCAGCAACGCGCTCGGCGCCTCGCTCGAAGCCGCCGGCGGCAAGATCCGCGTCGGCGCAGGCGTCGAGCAGATCATCGTCGAAGGCGGGCGCGCGCGCGGCGTGCAGCTGGCCAACGGCGAGCGCCTGAGCGCGAAGCTGGTGATCTCAAACATGGACGTGCGCCGCACCTACCTCGAGACCATGTCCGAAGCCGACCTGCCGGCTGACTTCCTGCGTCAGGTGCGTAACTTCAAGATCCGCGGCTCCTCCGGCAAGCTCAACATCGCGCTCGATGCGCTGCCGAGCTTCCCGCAAATTCCGGCCGGCTCACCGGCGATCCGCGGTGACATGCACGTCACCGACACGATCGAGATGATGGAGCGGGCCTACGATGACTGGAAGGAGGGGCGCTGGTCGCGCGCGCCCTACATCGACATGCTGATCCCGACGCTGATCGATCCGACGATGGCACCGGAGGGCAAGCACTACATGTCGGTATTCGTGCAGTACGCGCCCTACCAGCTGGCCGAGGGGCCGTGGAACGCTGAACGCCGCCAGGCCTTTGGCGAAACGGTGCTCAATACGATCGGTGAGCACAGTCCGAACTTTCGTGATCTGGTCCGTCACGCCGAGATCCGCACGCCCTGGGACATCGAGAATGAAGTCGGCCTCACCGAGGGCAATATCTTCCAGGGCGAGCTGACGCTCGATCAGCTGCTGTTCAACCGTCCGATCCCGGGCTACGCGCAGTACCGCGGCCCGCTCAAGGGACTCTACATGTGCGGCTCGAGCACCCACCCGGGTGGCGGCGTCATGGGCGCGCCCGGACACAATGCCGCGCAGGCCATCCTGCGCGATGTCGGCAAGGCGGCCTGAACCCGATGGCCGCTGCCTCCACAAGCTCCCGCTACGACGCGCTGATCATTGGCGCCGGCCACAACGGCCTGGTGTGCGCAGCCTACCTGGCGCGTGCCGGCCGCCGCGTGCTGGTGCTCGAGGCGGCCCAGGTGGTCGGCGGCGGCGCGATCACGCGTGAGTTTGCGCCGGGCTTCCAGGTCTCGGCCTGTGCGCACCTGCTGCACCAGATGCCGCGCACGCTGGTGAGTGAGCTGGCGCTCGAGCAGCATGGTCTGGCGCTGAGCGCACGGCAGCTGCCGACACTGGCACTGGCGCTCGATCGCGACCCGCTGCTGCTCGGCGGTTCAGCCGAGGCGAGGCACGAAGGTCTGCTCGGCGCAGACGCCGCCGCTTATCCGGCCTACCTCAAGGAGATGGCCCGCTATGCCGCAGCCATCGCGCCGATCTTCAGCCGCGCACCCCCGCGGCTCGGCAGCGGCTCGTTCGCCGATCAGGCCGCGCTGCTGCGCCTGGGCTGGCAGATCCGCAAGCTGGGCCGAAAGAGCATGCGCGAGCTGCTGCGCATCGGCGGCATGAACGCCTACGATCTGCTGCAGGAGCATTTCACCGATCCGCTGCTGCAGGGGGCGCTTGGCTTTGATGCCGTGCTCGGCACCAACTTTGGTCCCCGATCACCCGGCTCGGTGCTGACGCTGCTGTGCCGCCTGGCGGCGCAGTCTGATGCCGGCGAGGGCGCGCTGATGCAGCCGCGCGGGGGCCTGGGTGCACTGACTGCGGCGCTGGCGCGTGCCGCCGTGGCCGGTGGGGCCGAGATCCGCACCGGCGCCGAAGTCGCGCGCATCCTGGTGTCCGAGGATCAGGCGGGCGGCGTCGAACTCGCCTCGGGCGAGCAGTTTTCCGCGCCGGTCGTGGTTTCCAACGCCGATCCGAAGAGCACCTTCCTCAGGCTCCTGGGCACGCAGCATCTGGACACCGGCTTCGTGCGCCGCGTGCATCACCTGCGCTCGCAGGGGCTGGCGGCCAAGCTGCACCTGGCGCTCAGGGGCCTGCCGAGCTTCCATGGGGCGAGCGCGGCGAGGCTGCGCGGCCGGCTGCTGCTCAGCCCCTCGCTGCAGCAGCTGGAGCGCGCCTTCAACAGCACCAAGTACGGTGAGTATTCGAGCGCCCCGGTGATGGAGATCACGCTGCCGACGCTGAATGACCCGGGGCTCGCACCTCCGGGATCGCACGTGCTCTCGGCGATCGTGCAGTACCTGCCGCATACGCTCAAGAGCGGCTGGAGCGGCGCGCGCGAGCACTGCATTGCAAGCCTGGTCGCGGCACTGGCCGAATACGCCCCGGACCTGCCGGGCCTGATCCAGTCGGCCGAGCTGCTCACGCCGGCGGATCTTGAGCAACAGTTCCGCATGCATGGCGGTCACTGGCACCACGGTGAATTGTCCTTCGATCAGTTCTACATGGTGCGCCCGGTGCCCGGGGCGGCACAGTACGCGACACCGGTGGCCGGCCTGTTCCTGTGTGGCGCCGGCAGCCACCCGGGCGGTGGCGTCATGGGGCACGCCGGTCGCAACGCGGCCCGCTCGATACTTGCCGTGCGCAAGGCCGCATGAACGCGCCACAAGTCGCCCGGCCGCATTACCTCGAGCCGCTGCTCAGGACGCCGTTCCACGAGCGCGCACGCGCCTTGAGCCAGCTCGACAGCTTCGTCGCCTGGGCCGGCTACACGACCGTCGATGTATTCACCAACGTCGAGCAGGAATACTTCGCGATCCGCAACGCCGCGACGCTCTACGATCTGACGCCGATGGTGAAGTACCGTATCAGCGGCCCGCATGCGCTCGCCTACCTGAACCGGCTGGTGACGCGCGATGTCGCCAAGATCCGCCCGGGCCGTGTCGGCTACTGCGTCTGGAGCAACGATGCCGGGCAGCTGATCGACGATGGCACGATCTTTTGCCTGGCGGCGAATGAGTACCGGCTGTGCACTGCCGAGCGGCAGCTCGACTGGCTGCTCGATTCGGCGATCGGCTTCGATGTCCGGGTCGAGGAGGTGACCGAGCAGATCGCCGCGCTGGCCCTGCAGGGACCGAGCTCATGCGCCGTGCTGCGTCGGCTTGGGATTGCGGAGGCTGGCAAGCTCAAGCCGTTCGAGATCGGTCATTTCACCGTCGGCGGCCATGCGCTGATGGTCTCGCGCACCGGCTTCACCGGCGATCTGGGCTATGAGCTGTGGATGGATCCGGCTTCGGCCCTGGAGCTCTGGGATGCGCTGATGGCCGCCGGCGGGACACGCGGCATCCGCCCGATCGGTTCGCAGGCACTGAACATGGCCCGCATCGAAGCCGGCTTCGTGCTGCCGAATATGGATTTTGTCTCGGCCGAATCGACGCTGCGTACCGGGCGCGACCGCTCGCCGCTCGAGCTCGGGCTCGCCTGGCTGGTCGATTTCAAGAAAGGGCACTTCACCGGCCGCCGGGCGCTGCTGCGCGAGCAGCAACGCGGCGTGGCCCGCCAGCTGGTCGGGATCGATGTCGAGGGCAACAAGCCGGCGCATCACGCGCTGCTGTATGCGGGCAAGAGCGATAACCGCGAGGTCGGCAACGTGACCTCGGCGACCTGGTCGCCGACCTGCAAGCGCAACATAGCCCTTGCGATGCTCGAGGCGCCGCACTTCAAGACCGGCAGCGTCATCTGGGCTGACATTTACCTGAATCGCGAGCTCGTCTGGGAGCGGCGCATGGCGCGCGCAGTCGTGGTCGAGCGGCCCTTCTTCGCGCCCGAGCGCCGCCGCGCCACGCCACCGGCCGACTACTGAGGAGAGGCCCAGATGCAAGCCCTGGCATGCGACCCGACGGCGCTGGCAAGAGTGGTGCAATTCAGTATGCTGGCTGTCAGCGTGAGGCACGGCGCCGGCACCCCCGGTGCTCCCGATGCAGGTACCGGCAGCCGCAGAGGCATAAACATCGGATGAATCCCAGCGACCCCAAAGCGCTTGCCGACCGGCCGTGGCTTGACCCCAATGCCACCCCCCAGGTGGTCATCGAGGGTGTGGGCAAGACCTACGGGGCCTTCTGTGCCGTCGATTCACTGTCGCTCAAGATCTTCAAGGGCGAGATGTTTGCACTGGTCGGCTCCTCGGGCTGTGGCAAGACCACGCTGCTGCGCATGCTGGCCGGTTTCACGCAGCCCAGCAGTGGCCGCATCCTGATTGATGGCGTCGAGATGAACGGCGTGCCCCCGCATCAGCGGCCGGTCAACATGATGTTCCAGTCCTACGCGCTGTTCCCGCACATGAACGTCGAGCGCAACGTGGGCTACGGACTGCGCCGGCTGCCGATCAGCGCCGAAGAGAGGCGCGATCGCATCCAGGCAGCACTCGACATGGTGCAGCTGGCTCCGATGGCCAAGCGCAAACCCCATCAGCTCTCCGGTGGCCAGCGCCAGCGCGTGGCACTGGCACGCGCGCTGATCCGCCGGCCCAAGGTGCTGCTGCTCGATGAACCCTTGAGCGCCCTCGACAAGAAACTGCGTGAGCAGACCCAGTTCGAGCTGATGAATATCCAGTATCGGATCGGCATCACCTTCATTTTCGTGACCCATGATCAGGACGAGGCGATGGCGCTCGCCACCCGGATCGCGGTCATGGATCAGGGCCAGGTGATGCAGGTCGGCACACCCTCCCAGATCTATGAGTTCCCGCAGAGCCGCTTCATCGCCGATTTCATCGGCACGACCAATCTGTTCGAAGGCACCGTCACGGCGACCGAACCGGGGCAGATCCGGGTCAACAGCCCCGAGGCCGGTGGCGAACTGCTGGTGGATGACACCGGCCGGGTCAGCTTCGGGCAGCGGGTGTGGGTGGCCCTGCGTCCGGAGAAGATCCGCCTGAGCAAGGAACCGGCCGTAGGCGGGCGCCTGAATCAGATCAAGGGTACCGTCCAGGAGCTCGGCTACCTCGGTAACCGCTCGACCTACCGGATCAAGACCGAGTCGGGAAAGCTGATCACCGTTTTTGCGCAAAACGACCGCCGGACTTCCGAATGGTCGATTGACTGGAGTGATGAGGTCTATGTGAGCTGGGGTGCCAACGCCGCGATCGTGTTGCAAACTTGATACACGCGGCGGCATGCTGACTTTGCGACGCCAGATGGGTATAAACATCGATATAAATATGGGATCGCGCCCCGGCGCCGATCCGGCAATTCGTGAGCCGCGGGGCATTAACACACACCGGCCGTTGGTCGGGTTGGGGAAGACAATGACTTTTAAAAAGGGACCAGGTCTTAGCAACACCACCGGCCATGGCGCAACCGCATTTGCGGCGCTCGCTGCATTGGTCATTGGCGCCGGCTTCGGCGCACAGGCCCAGGCGCAGAACAGTGCGACCGCCGCGGCAGCGGACACCGGCGGCCTCGAGGAAATCGTCGTTACCGCGACCAGACGCTCCGAAGAGCTGAGCAAGGTGCCAATCAGCGTCATGGCGATGTCGCAGGATGACATGGACGTGCGTGGCATCAAGGACTTCCAGGACATCGCGCGCTTCACCCCCGGTGTCTCGATCGATAACTCCGGCACGAATGCGATTTCGATCCGCGGCATTTCCTCCTCAGGTGGCGCCGGTACGACCGGCATCTATCTGGACGACACGCCGATCCAGATGCGCGCGGTCGGCTTCAATCCGGACGACACGCTGCCCAAGACCTTCGACCTGGATCGGGTCGAGGTGCTGCGCGGACCGCAGGGAACGCTCTTTGGAGCCGGCTCCGAAGGCGGCACGGTGCGCTACATCCTGACCCCCGCGTCGGTGACAGGTGAGAGCACCTATATCCGTGCCGAGGCCTCCGAGACCCAGTACGGCTCGCCGAGCTACGAGCTCGGCGTAGCGCACGGCATGACCTTGATTGATGGTGTGCTCGGCATTCGGGCGAGCGCCTGGGGCCGTTATGACGGTGGCTGGATCAACCGCGTGGATCCGAGCACCGGACTGGTCACGGAGCAAGACGCCAATTATGCGGATTCCCAGAATTTTCGCATTGCCGCGCTGTGGAAGCCGACCAGCAACCTGTCATTCTCGCCCTCCATCATCTACCAGAAGAACCAGAAGCACGATGAGGATGATTACTGGCCGGCCTATTCGAACCCTTCGGCGGGACAGTTCAACAATGCGACGCCCGAGCGCATGCCGGTGCCCGATCGCTACTGGATCCCGGCGCTGAAGATTGATTACAACCTTCAGAACAGCGAGATCATATCTAACAGCTCCTTTTACCAGCGGCGCGAGCTGACGGCTTATCAGGGCACGGTCTATGACCTGGCTTACTACGAATCGCTGGGCTGGGCGGGCAACCCGAACACCGGGGGCCTCGACTGCGCGAACGGATCGGCGCCGCCGTGCTCGTGGTATCCGCTGATTGACTCGACCGGCATCCACATGCCGCCGGGTTTTGCGGACTACGCGACCCCGAACGTCATCACGAATCACCAGTCAACCTGGACTCAGGAAGTGCGCTGGCAGTCCACGAACGATACTTCGAAGTGGCGCTGGACCGGTGGCGTGTTCTGGCAGCTGTCGAAGGAAGGCAGCATCGAACAGCTGAACGACCCGCAGATCAACCAGCTGTTCAACTATCTCTATGGCGAGGATGGCTACGCCATCTACGGCGGCAACTGGTACAACTGCCCGACCTACGCAAATCCGTATGGTGTCGCACCCTCGAGCTACATTCCGGCCTGTAACATCTATTACAACGCCAATTCGACCACGGACCGGCAGATTGCCGGGTATGGTGAAATCGCCTACGCGTTCACCGACACCCTGCGATTGACCCTCGGCGACCGCGTCGCGCGCACCTCGTTCTCGCTACAGCACTTTTCCAACGGCTTTGAGAATTACGGGCCGTGCCCGGGTGAGGGCTGTCCTGGCGTTTCCGGGCTGGCAAGCCAGTCGGAAACACCCAATACGCCCAAGGTCAACCTTTCCTACCAGATGGATAACCGGAATCTGTTCTATGCCACCTACGCCAAGGGCTTCCGACCCGGCGGTGGCAACGCCACGCTGCCCTCATACTGTGATGCGAATCTGAACCAGGCCGGATTCCCGAGCTCGCCCAACACCTACAACGCGGACTCCACGCAGAGCTACGAGATCGGCTCGAAGAACAGTTTCAGCTCCAATTTCAAGATTGCGACCAGCATCTACTACATCAAGTGGAGCAACATCCAGCAGAACGTCTACATCGGCGGTGCCTGCGGTCTTCAGTTCACCGACAATCTCGGTACGGCAGTAGCCAAGGGCTTTGATCTGCAGGCTGAACTCGCGCTCGGCCACTTCAAGTTCGACATCGCCACCGGCTATACCGACGCACGCTACACCGCCGGGTCTTTTGGACCGTGCGAATACAACGCAACGCTGTGCGGTGATCCGGCAGGGACGCAATTCCTGCCGCTGTCGGCCAAAGGCGATGCGATCTCGGGTGAAGCTGCGATTGAATACAGCCCTGGACTCAATCCGCCATGGACGGCATCACTGGGCAGCGAGTTTGACTTCAAGATGAACAACCATCCGTCCTATGTGCGATTGGATGTGGAATTCGAGGCGCGCAACAACTGGCTGTCAGTCCTGCAGGATCCGCGCACATCGCAGTTCAATCCCTATGAGGGTTCGCTAACGGTATCGAACACCTACACCTTGCCCTCGACTTTCTTTGCCACGCTGCGCGCAGGCGTGACGGTCAACGCCTGGGAGGTCTCGGCGTGGATCGACAACCTGCTCGATTCCCATACGGTCACCAACTACCAGCTGAGCCAGCCGGACTCGTACGCGCCGAATCCGCCGGCCGATCAGCAGAACTCCTACACGTTCCGTCCGCGCACCTTTGGTCTGACCGCGACCTTCAAGATGTAAGCGGCAGGGGCATGGCTTCGCAGCACATTCAACAGCCGGATCGGCGTGCGCTGGGCGCGCCGATCCGGCGGAGTGTCAGCAGGTGAACGCTCTCAGCCCGGAAACTGAAGTTGCGGACTGGAACGGACTGCGGCGCGTTGAGTCAACGCTGCCGAGCCGCTTTTACACGGACACGGCGCATTTCCAGCTGGAACTGGAGAAGATCTGGTATCGCAACTGGACCTATCTGTGCAGAGCCGATGCGCTGCTCGGCGCGCGCAGCTTCCGTACCTTCAGGCTTGGCACGCAGAGCCTGCTCATCCTGCGCGATGAGGCGGGTCAGCTGCGCGCATTCCACAATACCTGCGCGCATCGTGGCGCGCAGCTATGCAGCGAGGCGTCGGGACACTTGCCCGGCGGCGCGATCACCTGTCGCTATCACGCTTTCAGCTACGGGCTGGATGGCCGCTTTCTGCGCCGGCCGGCGCATGCGCGGCCCGAGAGCGAAGGCATCCGGAACCTGAAGCTCCATGCGGTGCAGATCAAGGAGTGGCAGGGCTTCGTCTTCGTAAATCTGTCGACTCAAACAGTGGCGGATCCGGCAACCTTCTTCCAGGCCGATGCGGCGACGCTCAGGAATTGGCCGCTGGCACGCCTGCGCGTTGCTCATGCCCAGGAACGCACCGTGCGTACGAACTGGAAGATTCTCTGGGAGAACTATAACGAGTGCCTGCACTGCCCGGGAGTTCATCCCTCGCTCGGCCGCCTGGTGCCAATCTACCGGCGCGGCATCATGGAGCCGAAGGACGATCCGAACTGGCAGGCGCATGCCGACAACCCTGAGCCGGAATTTCGTGGCGGCCTGCGAGCCGGTGCCGCGACCTGGTCGACGGACGGCAAGCTGCATGGCATTCCATTTCCGCAGCTGACGGCCCGCGAGCGGCAACTGGGCTATCACTATTTGAGTTTCCCGCCGTCCCTGTACCTGGTGGCGCACACCGACTATGTACGCGTGGTGCGCTACCTGCCGCTGGGCCCGGATCTGACCCAGGTCCATGCCGAATGGCTGCTTGCACCCGAGTCCCTGGCCGAGCAGGGGTTTGATATCCAGCCGTGCGTTGATTTTGTCAACGAAGTGATGGGCGAGGATGCGGGCGTATGCGAACTCACCCAGCAGGGCCTGCAATCGATCGCCCATGCAACAGGTGTGCTGGCACCTGAAGAGTACGATGTCTTCAAGTTCCAGAGCTGGGTCCGTGCCGAACTCGCGCGCTAACTCCAAGGCGTGCGCACGCGGCGCGTGCTCGCTGATCGCCAGTGCGCTGCTGCTCGTGGCTGGCGCCGCCCGGGCCGGTGACAATCGCCTCTTTATCTACAACTGGGCGGATTTCATCGGCAAGTCCACGCTGCAGGATTTCCAGCGCGCCACCGGCATCAAGGTGGTCTACGACACCTACGATGCCGAAGAGACCAAAGAAACCAAGCTCATGGCCGGCGGCTCGGGCTACGACATCGTGGTCTCCTCGAGCGAGTATTTCTCGCGCGAGATCAAGGCCGGGGTCTACCTGCCGCTCGACAAGGCGCGGCTGATCGGGTGGCAGAATCTCGATCCCCATGCGCTCGCGATCAACGCCATCGACGATCCGGGCAATCGCTACGCGGTGCCCTACCTGCACTCGATCAACGGCTTTGCCTACAACGTCGACATGATCCGAGAGCGGATGCCCGATGCCCCGGTCGGGAGCCTGGATATGATCTTCAATCCGAAGATTCTCGCGCGCTTTGCCGACTGCGGCGTGACCTTTCTCGATTCGCCCGAGGATATGCTGCAGCTTGCGCTCAACTACCTGCACCTGAATCCCAACTCAACCGATCCGGCCGACTACAAGGCGGCCGAGAAGTTGCTGCTCGGCGTGCGCAAGTACGTGCGCACCTTTGATTCGAGCGAATACCTGAATGCGCTCGCCAACGGCGAGCTGTGCGTCGCAGTGAGCTGGTCGAGCGACTACGCGGTGGCGATGGCCCGGGCCCAGGCGGCCGGCCTTAGGATCCACCTGGCCTTTACCGTGCCCAAGGAGGGGGCCAATCGCACCTACTCAGCGTTCCTGATCCCGGTCGGTGCGCCCCATCTTGAGGCCGCCTACCGGTTTCTGAATTACCTGCTCGAGCCCAGGGTGATTGCCGGCGTGACCAACGATATTTATTACGGCAACGACAACCTGGCGGCCAACGCCTTCGTGGACCCAAAGATCCTGGCCGATCCGACGCTCTATCCGACGCCCGAAGTGGAATCCCGCTTGTACGCTTCCGATGAAGCGGGGGTGACGGTCGAGCGGCTGCGGACGCGCACCTGGACCCGGATCAAGACCGACTTCTAGGGAGCTTATTTAAGCAGCACGGCCGCTTCGGGCAGCGGCGCCGCACCAGCAGTTCGTGTTATATTATGAGCGTGACATTAAAAAACTTCGGGGGAATTCCAGGCCGCAGAGCGTTGGTGGCGGCGCAGCCCGAAGCACATCGACAGACAGCTCGGTAAGGAAAGAGTAAGGGCATGAGAGCAGTAAAGACCTTGGGGTTGCTCGGTACGGGTGTCATCGGCGGCGGCTGGGCCGCGCGCGCGCTGCACTATGGCATCGATGTGATCGCTGCCGACGTCAAACCGGAGATGGAAGCCTGGATACGCGGCGCGGTGGAAAATGCTGAACCGGCACTTGCCCGCCTGACCTCGGCGCCTCTGCCACCGAAGGGCAAGCTCAGCTTCACGACCGACATTCGCGTCATGGCAGCGCGATCTGATTTCATCCAGGAGAACATCCCGGAACAGCTCGAGCTCAAACAGCGTCTGCTCGCCGAGGTCAGCCGCCATGCCGCCGCCGATGTACTGATTGCCTCGAGCACCTCCGGTCTGATGCCGAGCGACCTGCAACGCGACATGGTGGCTCCGGAGCGCCTGCTGGTCGGCCATCCGTTCAATCCGGTCTATCTGCTGCCACTGGTAGAGCTGGTTGGCGGCAACAAGACCAGCGCCGCGACCATCGAGGCCGCGCGTCAGTTCTATACCTACATCGGTATGCACGCGCTGCACGTACGGCGCGAAGTCCCGGGCCATCTGACCGACCGCCTGCAGGAGGCGCTGTGGCGCGAGATCCTGCACATGGTCAACGACGGCGTGGCAACGACCGGCGAACTGGACGAGTCGATCATCTATGGACCGGGCCTGCGCTGGGCGGCGATGGGCACGAACATGATCTATCACCTCGCTGGCGGCGAGCCGGGCATGCGCCACATGCTGGCGCAGTTTGGGCCGTGCCTGAAATGGCCGTGGACCAAGCTCGAAGCCCCGGAGCTGACCGAGCAGCTGATCGACCGCATGGTCGAGGGCACGCAGGAGCAGGCCGCCGGACGCTCGATACGCGAGCTCGAGCGCCTGCGCGATGATTACCTGGTGGCGATCCAGCAGGTCCTGCGCCAGTACAACATTGGTGCCGGCGCCACGCTGCGCGCCATTGAGGAGCGGCTCTACAAGGCTGCCGGCTCACAACCCGGTGCTGCCACCGAGCTCAAAATGACGGTGCGACCTGAATGGGTGGACTACAACGGCCACATGAGCGACTTCCGCTACGTCCAGGTCTTTGGCGATGCCATGGATGCGCTCTATCGGCGCGTTGGCGTCGATGAGGCCTACCGCGCGGCCGGTAAGATGTTCTACACCGTGGAAAGTCACATCGTGCACCAGGCCGAAGTACGTGCCAATGAAGCCATCCACGTCACGACGCAGGTTCTGGCCGTGGACGACAAGCGCCTGCAGGTGTTTCATCAGCTGTTCCGCAGCCGCGATCAGGTCCTGATTGCCAGCGGTGAACAGCTGCATCTGCATGTGAATACGCAGGCCGCCAAGGCCTCGGTGATGGATGTCGGCGTGCGTGCCCAGCTCGAGGCGATCCGGGTGCAGCATGCGACGCTGCCGCGTCCGCCGGCCATCGGGCGTCACATTGGACTCAAACAGGGAGCGCCAGCCTGACATGCCTAAAATCGTAGATCATAGCCAGCGGCGCGATGAGATCGCACTGGTGGCATGCCGCGTCGTTGCAACGCACGGGTTCGAGCAGGCAACCGTGGTGCGCATTGCACGCGCCGCCGGTTACACCACCGGCATGCTCGCGCACTACTTTGACTCCAAGCAGGAGATCATCCTCGCGGCCTTGCGCCTGATCATGCGCCGCATCGAGCAGCGGCTGACGCGGCCCAGCGATGAAGGCACCGATCTGCTGACGGTGCTGTCCGAGTCACTGCCGGTCGATGCGCATCGGCAGATCGAGTGCGCGTTCTACATGGCCTTCTGGGGCCAGGTCAGTGCGGACCGGCGGCTCAAGCGCATCAATGCTTGGGTGCATCGCGAATACCTGCGCCTCTACCAGCGCTGTTTTGAGCTGCGGTGGCCCGAGTGGAGCGGCTGGCCGGCACCAATCCGGGATGAAGTGCTGCGCTCGATGGTCACCTTCATCAACGGCCTGACGGCAAGCGCCGTGTCCAGTCCCGGTGACTGGCCGGCCCCACGACAGATCGACCAGCTCAGGCTGCAGCTCGAGATGCTGCATGGCTGGGCGACAAGCCAGCAGAAAGCGCCCAGGCTGCGGCGCGCGGTTGCGCGCCTCGCTTCTTCCTGAAGCGCCTTGCCTGACTGATTGAGGTAGCCATGGATTTCTCCCTGACCGACGAGCAGCGCATGATCATCAAGAGCACGCGCGATTTCGTCCGCAACGAACTCGTTCCGCACGAGCAGGAGGTCGAGCGCACCGGCGTGCTCAGCAAGGAGCTGCATCACGAGCTGCGCGCCAAGGCGATCGAAGCCGGCCTGTATGCCGCCAATATGCCGGTCGAGGTCGGTGGCGCCGGCCTCGATACCGTGACCTGGGTGCTGTACGAGAAGGAACTGGGCTGGACCGGCTACGCGCTGCACTACGGCTGTGTGGGCCGGCCCTCGAACATTCTGCTGGCCTGCCAGGGTGAGCAGCGCGAACGCTACCTGCTCCCTGCGGTGCGCGGCGAACGCGTCGAGTGTCTGGCGATGACCGAACCCGCGGCCGGCTCCGACTTGCGGGGCATGCGCGCGACAGCGGTCGCCGACGGATCCGACTTCATCATCAATGGCACCAAGCATTTCATCAGTCACGCCGATCACGCCGATTTCGTGATCCTGTTTGCCGCCACCGGCGAAGAAGCCTCGGCCCGTGGCAAGCGCAAGCAGATCACGGCCTTCCTGGTCGACATGGGCCACAAAGGGTTCACGGTGCGTCCGGGCTATCAGAACGTATCGCATCGCGGCTACACCAACAGCATCCTCGAGTTCAACGACTGCCGCGTGCCGGCCTCGGCGGTGCTTGGCGAAGTGCACAAGGGTTTTGAAGTGGCCAACGCGTGGCTCGGCGCCACGCGTCTGCAGGTGGCGGCCACCTGCCTCGGTCGTGCGGAGCGCGCGCTCGAACTGGCCACGCAATGGTCGGTTGAGCGGGTGCAGTTCGGGCAGCCGATCGGCAAGTTTCAGGGCGTGAGCTTCAAGCTCGCCGACATGGCGATGGAGCTGCGCGCCGCCGAACTGCTGGTGCTCGAAGGCGCCTGGAAGCAGGATCAGGGCACGGCGACCGACACCGACATGGCCATTGCCAAGCTCAAGGCGACCGAAATGCTCGCGATGGTGGCCGACGAAGCGCTCCAGATCCATGGCGGCATGGGCCTGATGAGCGACCTGCCGCTCGAGCGCATCTGGCGTGATGCACGCATCGAACGGATCTGGGAAGGCACCAGCGAGATCCAGCGCCACATCATTTCCCGTTCGCTGCTGCGACCGCTCGGCGGCTGAAGCCAGAGGCCCGGCGACACCTCGCCAGCGCGCACAGTTGCTAGGAATCCTTGCGCACCACCAGCACACCTGGACGCAACGACCCCCAGGTCAGCAGCATCAGCAGGAAGGCCGCGAAGCGCGAGCCATGGCGCTGGATGTCGCTGCAGCCCAAGCGCGCAAACGCTGCGGCATATTGATCGATGTGACGAATGTCATCGATCAGGGCGTAGCCGCCTTTCTTGAGGACTCGCACGATCTCCTGCAGCGCCTGCAACCGATCGTCGGCCTGGTACAGATTGTGGATTGCCGCACGCGAAACCACGACGTCAAAGGACTCGGGCGCAAACGGCATCTGGCGCATGTTGGCGGACTCGACCTTCACCCGCTCGCTGACGCCCTCGTAGGCGGCATTGTCCAGCGTCGCCTGGCGGCGATTGCCTGACAGGTCCTCGCTCTGCCAGATGTCGATCCCGGTGGCGGTGCCGCTGGTCAGGCGGCGCGCGGCGCCGATCAGCAGCAAGCCGCGACCGCAGCCGACATCCAGTACCTGTTCATCGCCGCGCCAGGTGATGCGATCGAGCAATTGCTCGCGGCCGCGGTACTTGCCAACTTTGCTGTCCCACAACATCCAGGCCGCCATCGCGAAGCAGATGACACCCAGGACAAGGCCCGTGCCGGTCAGGTCCAGGATCACCTCTTGCCCCGGTATCGGCAGCGGAATCTTGCCGGACCACCAATGCAGGGTCACGCTCAACCACACCAGGAGGCACGCGACACCGACCAACAGCAGATTGCGCACCACACCAGGGGCATCAATGCCGTAATCAGCTCGCTTGGGCGACGTCACAAGATGTTTCCTTCGTTATTAACACTCGATGCTCCGCGATTGCCTGGCCCGCACTGAGCTCAATTCGAATCGAGCTTAAAGGCCGCTAAGTCCCCAGTCACGGCATCCGCGGGCCCTGCGCCCGCAATACAGGCACCTACGCGACCATACACCGTAAAGCCCGCACCGGCGTCCGTAATCGCGGTCTCGCAGCCGGAACCGGCCGGGAACCGTTGGTTGCCAGCGACGGGTTGATCCGCGAACATGACCGGACTCGCATCAGGAGTCTTAAGCATGAGCCGCCGTTTCATCGACCTGTCGATCTATCTCGAAAATGAGATCGTGACCGACCCACCGTTCATGCGGCCGGCGATCACCTACAAGACGCATAGCGAGACGATGCCCGAGGCCAGCCATTTCTTCCCGGGCATCAGCGGCGAGCAACTGCCTGGCGGCGAGGGCTTTGCGGCCGTCGAGACGGTGACGCTCTCGACGCATAACGGCACCCATCTGGACGCACCGTATCATTTCCATCCGACGATGGATGGCGGCCAGCGCGCGATCACCATCGACGAGGTACCGCTCGACTGGTGCTTCCGGCCCGGACTCAAGCTCGATTTCCGCCATTTTCCAGACGGCTATGTCGTTACGGCGCGAGATGTTGAGGCGGAGCTGGCACGGATCAACCATCAGCTGCAGCCCTTTGAGATCGTTCTGGTCAACACCGCTGCGGGCAAGGCGGTCGGCAATCCCAACTACATCAACATCGGCTGCGGTATGGGCTATGAAGCGACGATGTACCTGACCTCACGCGGTGTCCGCGTGACCGGCACTGACGCATGGTCGTGGGACGCACCGTTCAGCCATACGGCGAAGAAAGTGGCCGAGACCGGCGACACCTCTCTGATCTGGGAAGGTCACAAAGCGGGTCGTGATATCGGCTACTGCCATCTTGAGAAGCTGCACAACCTTGAGGCCCTCCCCTCCGATGGCTACACGGTGGCCTGTTTCCCGCACAAGGTGAAAGGTGGCTCGGCGGGCTGGACGCGGGCGGTGGCGATTATCGAGGACTAGCGGGGCGCGCTCGCGGGCTCCGGGGCTCACACCCACCGATGCAGCGCGCGAATTTCACCATTCGATCAAGTGACTTCCGGTATCAGTCATATAGAACGGGCCCTCAAACCACTCATGCCTGTGAGCCCCATAAGGTTCGGCCCAAGCAGAGCTGCGTGACTCCAGAGGACTTGCGAACAGAGCTCGAGCGGCTGCACCTGTCCAGCTACGCCTGGGCGCTCCAGTGCTGCCGGCGCAGGCCCGATGAGGCGGAGGAAGTCTTGCAGGAGGTTTACCTGATGGCTCTTGACGGGCGCGCGCGCTTCGATGGCCGCTCCAGCACCAAGACGTGGCTGTTCGGGGTCATCCACCTGACCGCGCGGCAATTATACAGCCGCCGCTGGCGGCGCTCCCTGCTGCTGGAGCGCTGGCACATTACGACGCCGGCCCCGTCGCTGGCACCGGATCCGGAGCTGCTGTCGGCTCAGGCGCAGCACAGCCAGAAGTTGCGCGATGCCCTCACGCACCTGCCGCGCCGCCAGCGGGAGCTCGTGCACCTGGTGTTCTACCAGGACCTGACAATCGAGGAGGCGGCGCTCACCCTGGGCATTTCCTTAGGCAGCGCCCGGACGCACTTTGAACGCGGCAAGCAGCGCTTGCGCGGGTTCTTAGGCGCGATCGAGCAACTGTGAGCAGCGAGGCTGATCTTCGCGAGCAGTTCGCCGCCTTGCGACAGGCGGATGAACTTCGGGCGCCCGACTTCGCGCGGGTGCTGCAACGACGGGCGCGACCGTACCGCCGCAACTTCACGCCGATCGCCGCTGCCGCCTGCCTGTTGATCGCTGCCGCAGTGGTGATCATGCTTTGGCGCACTCGACCCGCAGCGCTGCGGCCGCCAGAGAGTGCTGCGCCCGCGCTCGCCGACTGGCGCTCGCCGACCGATTTTCTGCTGGACACCCCAGCTGCGGAGCTGCTGCACGCGGTGCCGCGGATCGGGCAGCCGCAGAGCGAGCCGCCATATCCCAGCCACGATTCTCACCCGATGCCGCAGCCGTTGCGCGCGCAACAGGAGCCAAAGTCATGAAACGCCTGCTACTACTTTTGACACTTTGCGTTAGCGCCCTGGCGATTGCTCAGAGGCTACCCGCGGCAGATACCGCCGCAGATACCGATGAAGTTGCCCAGAGCGTATTTCCGCCGGATCTGATCCTGAAGTACCGGCAGGACATTGGCCTCGATGAATCCCAGTCGAGCGCGCTCAAGGAACAGGTGCACAAGGCGCAGAGCCAGTTTCTCGACCTGCAATGGGACATGCAGGGGGAAACGGCCAAGCTGGCGCAGATCCTGCGCGCCTACCGCATCGACGAGAGTGCGATGCTTGCTCAAGCTGACAAGGTCCTTGGCAAGGAAAAACAGATCAAGGAGGCGCAGCTACTGCTGCTGACGCGACTGAAGAACTTGCTGAGCAAGGACCAGCAGGAAAAGCTCATGGACCTCCGCCGCAGGAACCCGTGATAAACCCTGGTACGCGCAGGTGCGCGCGCGCCGGCCTGATTTTGCTCGGCGCCGCACTTGCTGCCTCGTGTGGTGCTTCCGGGGGCGGCTTCGGCACTGCTGCGGTCGCGGGCACTTCGGGTCCGGTGGCATTCGTGGCGCAGCAGAATGGCGTCAATCACATCTACCTGATGCAGGTCGACGCGGCCGGCGCGGGTGCCACTCCGGTGCGCCTGACCGCTGATGCGGAGGCCGAGAACTACCCCAGTTGGTCGCCAGACGGGACGCGGCTGGTGTATCTGCGCGACTACAATGGCAGCGCCATCTATACGATCAATGCCGATGGCAGTGGCGAAACGCGTCTGTCGCCGACGCCCGGGATGGATGCCAGTCCGAGCTGGTCCGCCGATGGCACGCAGATTGTCTATGCAAGGTTGTACGAAGCGCCCGCTGCCGGTATGCCACCGATGACCGATATCCGTGTCATGAACGCCGACGGCAGCGGCGACCACGCGATTCTTGCCGACACGGTGTTCAGCGTTGAACCGCGCTGGTCGGTCAACAACCAGATCGTCTTCATGAGCCTGATGGGCGGCAGCGATCTGCAGGTGTATGTGATGAACTCCGATGGCGGCAATCTGCAGCAGCTCACCAGCAGTTCGAATAATGGGGACCCGGTCTGGTCCCCGGATGGAACTCGCATCAGCTTCGGCTCCGATCGCGAGGGTGGCGGCAAACTCAACATTTTCCTGATGAACAGCGACGGCAGCGGATTGCAGCAGCTGACTCAATTTGATGTCCCGTATGAGGCCGGTGACAGCAACTGGTCGAGCAACGGTCAGAAGATTGCCTTCGAGTACGACATTAATGGGATGAAGCAGTCCGACCCGAGCGCCTTCGCACAAGTGTGGACAATGAATCCCGATGGCACGGATGAAACCAGCACCGGTGTCCAGTGCAGCGACGTCGGCTGTGCGCCGCGCTGGCAACCCGACTAGCAGATCCCGGCCCGCGTCTCCTGTTGCGGCCTGCTTGCGTGGTTCAGCAATCGCCGCTTCCGGCGTATGCTCTATCGCGAAGCCGCGAAACGATCAGACCTTCAGGATGAGCTTGCCCATATGGGCACTGCTCTCCATATAGGCATGCGCTGCCGGCGCCTCATCGAACCTGAACACCCGATCGACCACCGCTCGTATCGTGCCATCGGCGAGCAGCGGCCAGACCCGGCTCAGCAGCTGCGCCTTGATCTGATTCTTGAATGACACCGGTCGCGGCCGCAACATGGAGCCGCTGATGTGCGCCCGCTTGGCCATCACCTGGCGCAGATCGAGCGTCGCGGCGGTGCCGCCCTGAGTGGCAATGACGACAATGCGCCCGTCACTGGCCAGCGCCTGCACGTCGCGCTCAAGGTAGCTGCCCCCGACCATGTCGAGGATTACATCGACGCCGCGTCCCGCGGTGAGTTCCTTCAGTACCGCGACAAAATCCTCATCCCGATAGTTGATGCCGCGTGCCGCGCCCATTGATTCACAGAAATGACATTTATCGACCGAGCCAGCTGTCGCGTAAACCGTGTGTCCCAAGGCACGCGCCAGCTGGATCGCCGCCACGCCGATACCGCTGGAGCCACCATGCACCAGCAGGGTCTCGCCGGGTGCCAGTCGCCCAAAGCCATAGACGTTGCTCCACACCGTGAAATAGGCCTCTGGCAGTGAAGCGGCTTCGACGAGCGTGAGTTGTCCTGGGATGGGTAGCGTCTGCGCGATTGGGGCGACGCAATACTCGGCGTAGCCGCCACCGGCAAGCAACGCGCAGACCGGCGCATCAACCGGGAATTCCTCAACCCCGCTCCCGACTGCGGCCACTACTCCCGCGACTTCAAGGCCCGGCCACGCCGGTGCGCCCGGAGGCGAGGGATAGACTCCGCGGCGCTGCTGGGTATCAGCGCGATTAATGCCTATGGCGGCGACGCGGATCAGCGCTTCGCCGGCTCCGGGGGCCGGACACGGAGCCTCGCCAATCCTGAGCGCTTCGGGGCCGCCGGGAATGGGGGCCTCAATGATCCGCATGAGTTTGGGTATGGAGTGCATCGGAAATCCGCAATAAGTGCTGGACGAGGCTTTGCGAGCAGCCACTTGCGGCGACTGTCGCCCAAATGACGCAGCCGGGCGCCGCTTCAATCTTGTCACAGGCCGCGGGGCTGGGCCATCTCGAGGACCGCGCACCCCTCCATGCGCTCCCGATGGAGCTCCGATCGAGGGCTCCGAGGGGGCTAGCTACCCGCCTGCTGATAAGCGCCGCAGCGCAAGCTCCTACTGTCTGAGCACGGCGCTGCTGAAGAGGGCGGTCTGCTCATCGAGCAATGCATCGAGTGCAGCCCGCTGTCCCGCCAGCGAGAAATTTGCTTTGAGTTCGTCAAACTCCGCGTGTCCAGTTCCCGTTGATGCGACATTCGCGATTTGATGTCCGGAAGTATCCGAAATCCTGCAGGTCAGGCTGACGGTAAAATCGGTCGCCATCCACGTGAAAAATCCGCTCGAAGACGAGTTCGTGGTTATTTTGGGTTCGATCACGTAAACAACCTTGTTCTTGGCAATGCTCGCAGTATCGTTTGCGCCGCTCAGCACCGTGACATCGGTGAAAACGTTGCTGAATATCTTGTAAAGACCGGTTTCCATATCGGCGTACGGATGGTAGCGGACCTTGTCGCCGCCGCCTCCGGCGGTCGTAATTTCGCTGGAGCGATCCGCCGCCGAGATGTAGAACCCGACGCTCTTCTGGATCTTGATGCTGGTCGCAGAGGGTACCAGCGTGTCGATGTCCGGCTTGATTATCATCGGATGCGCGCAACCGGCGAGTGCCGCGATCGCGCACGCGGACGCCAGTAGTCTCGTGATGTACATG
>Ga0181537_10000410_pt1 | contig 40543 bp, 38 predicted proteins | sample PEATcosm2014_Bin_39_FD_119765 | JGI IMG/M metagenome (GOLD analysis project Ga0181537, IMG submission 119765) | Peatland microbial communities from MTU Mesocosm Facility, Houghton, MI, USA - PEATcosm2014_Bin23_10_metaG | ecosystem: Environmental > Terrestrial > Soil > Wetlands > Peat | place... | reverse complement strand
GGTCAAGGCGCTGCGCGACGGCCATCACGGCTATACGCCGGCGGTCGGAATTCTGCCATTACGCGAAGCAGTCGCCGCTGACCTCCACAAACGCTTCAAGGTGAAAGTGTCGCCCGACGAAGTGATGATCATGCCGGGCGGCAAGCCGACCATGTTCATGTCGATCATGATGTTCGGCGAGCCGGGCGTGGACATTCTTTATCCCGATCCCGGTTTTCCGATTTATCGCTCGATGATCGAATATACCGGCGCGCGGCCGATCCCGGTGCCGATCCGCGAGGAAAACAATTTTGCTTTCTCGGCCGAGGAAACGCTCGCGCTGATCACGCCGCAGACGCGGCTCCTGATCGTCAACTCGCCGGCCAATCCGACCGGCGGCGTCACGCCAAAATCGGAAGTCGACAAGCTCGTCGCCGGGCTCGAGCGCTTCCCCGACGTTGCGGTGATGTCGGACGAGATCTACGACCACATGGTCTATGATGGCGAAACGCATGTTTGCCTGCTGTCCTATCCGTCGATCCGGGACCGGCTCATTCTGCTCAATGGCTGGTCGAAGACCTATGCGATGACCGGCTGGCGGCTCGGCTACGCAATCTGGCCCGGCAAGCTCTACGACTATGCGCGCAAGCTCGCGGTGAACCTGCATTCCTGCGTCAATGCGCCGACGCAATATGCCGGCCTTGCCGCGCTCACCGGCCCGCAGGACGAATCGGCAAAAATGGTCGCCGAGTTCGACAGACGGCGGAAGATCGTAGTCGCCGGATTGAACAAGCTTCCCGGCATGTCGTGCGCAACGCCGAAAGGCGCGTTCTACGCGTTTCCCAATATCAAGCGCACTGGCTGGAAGGCGAAGCCACTCGCCAATGCGCTGCTCGAAGACGCCGGCGTGGCGCTGATCGGCGGACCGGATTTCGGCATTCTCGGCGAAGGCTATATGCGCGTGTCCTACGCCAATTCGACCGAGAACATTCTCAAGGCGCTCGACCGCATGGGCGAGTTCCTGAAGAGCCGCAAGGCAGCGTAAATTTTCCCGGCCATTCCAGATCGCCACGAAGTGGCGAGTCCGGAATCCATATTCCCAGCGCTGGGGTTATGGATTCCGGGCTCCTCGCTCCGCTCGGCCCCGGAATGACGAATGGGGAAACTAGCCGCGCTGCGTCAGGCGGAAGCCGACGACGACAATAACAAGACCGGCGAGCTGCGAGGCGCTCGGCATCTCGCCGAGCGCGAGCGCCCCGATCAACAGCGTGAACGGCGGAACCAGCGCCGGATAGAGCGCCGCGCGGGCGACGCCAAGCAGCACCACGGAGCGAGTAAACAGATAAATCGCGCCGGCGCCGGCCAAACCGCCCTGCACCACCGCCTGCATCAGGTTTTCCCAAAATCCCGCGGCAACGAAATTGTCGTAAGCCTGCAGCAGGATCGGCAGGCCGGCGAGCGACAATATGGTCGTCACCGCGACCGCCCGCATGGCCGGGATTTGCCACAGCCGGAGCAACATGCCGAAAATCGCAAAACAGGTGCCGGCCGCGGCGAACAGAAAATCGCCCGTCACGCCTTTCGTACCCATCGTGCCCAAAGCTTCGGCGCCGATCACGCCGAGCCCGGTCACGATCACGAGCGCGCCAACAATGCGGCCCGCCGGCAACGGCTCTTTCAAAACCAGCCGCGCCAGCAGCATGCCGCCGACTGCGGCGCAGGCCGGCTGGATGATGGCGCCGTGGCCGAGCGGCACGAACAGGTAGCCGATATAGCTGAACAGGGCGAGCGGCAATCCCCCGGATAAAGCAAGCGCCGCGCCGCGCCACCAGCCGACGTCGCGCAAATCGGCAAACCCATTGGCGGCGGCGAAGGGAAGCAACGCCAAGCCCGGCCAGACGAAACGATGCAGCGCGATGACGAGCGGCGACAGTCCCGTGGTCACGCCCTGCCGCGCAGCGACGAATCCCACCGCCCAGCACAGAGCCGCACTGGCGCCGCAGACAACGCCCCATGCGGTTGCGTGTTTCGCCGACGGCGGAGCGAGAGCGTCCATTGCGGCGAATCATAGTCCGCGGTGGCTTCGCATCACAACACGCGAATAATCATATCTCGCTTCGCCAAACGCGAAGCCGCATCAGGCGAAGGCGTCGGCCTCGGGCTCGTCGAGCAGTTCAAGTCCGCCGGTAGCAACAACACGGCCGGCATCGAGCCGCACCACGCTGGTGGCGATGCGGCGCACTTCCGCCGCCGTGTGGCTGACATAAACGATCGGAATTCCGGCGTCATCGCGCAGGCGTACGAGATAGGGCAGGATCTCGCGCTTGTGGCCGGTATCGAGCGAAGCGAGTGGCTCGTCGAGCAGGAGGAGCCGCGGCCGCATCAACAGCGCGCGGCCGACGGCGACGCGCTGGCGTTCGCCGCCGGACAGTTTTCCCGGCCGCCGATAGAGCAAATGGGCGATATCGAGCATCGCGGCGATGCGGTCAAATTCACTTTGCTCGCGCGCATAATCGCTCATGCGGCGGCCGTAATCCAGATTCTGCCGCACGCTCAAGTGTGGAAACAGCCGGCCTTCCTGGAACACATAGCCGATGCGGCGCAGATGGGGCGGCACGTCGATGTTCTTTTCGGCATCGAACAAAATCGTCTCATCGAGCGTGATGGTGCCGCGATCGGGCTCCAGCAGCCCCGCGATCATGTTGACGACAGACGTCTTGCCGGCGCCGGACGGACCAAACAACGCCGTGGCGCCGCCCTTGGCTTCAAAGCGCACGGCAAGATGCAGCGCGCCGAGCTGTTTCGTGACATCGACGGCGAGCACGCTCAATCCCCGTGAAAGCGAGTGGCGGCGCGGCGAGCGAACCATTCCGAAGCGATCAGAGCTGCGAACGCCAAAGCGAGCGCGACCAGAACGAGGCGGCCCGCTTCCGCATCGCCGCCCGGCACCTGGGCGAACGTGTAGATCGCCGCCGAAATAGTCTGCGTTTCACCGGGAATATTGGAGACGAAGGTGATGGTGGCGCCGAATTCGCCGAGCGCGCGGGCAAAGCACAGCAGCACGCCGGCGATGATGCCGGGCAAAGCCAGCGGCACGGTCACGGTGAAAAACACCATGGCGCGATTGGCTCCGAGCGTCGCGGCGGCGTCTTCGAGTTTTTTGTCGATCGCCTCGAGCGCCAGCCGGATCGGCCGCACCATCAACGGGAATCCCATGATGCCGCAGGACAAAGCCGCACCGGTCCAGCGGAACGACAGCACGATGCCGAAATAGTCATAGAGGAATTCACCGATCGGGCCGCGCCGTCCGAACGAAATAAGCAGCAAATAGCCGGTCACGACCGGCGGCAAAACCAGCGGCAGATAGACCAGGCCGTTGACGAACGTCTTGCCCCAAAACTGCTTGCGCGCCAGCAGCCAGCCGATCGCAAGGCCGAAAGGCAGCGCGCACGCGGTCGCCACCACCCCAATGCGCAGCGACAACTCGACCGCAGTCCAGTCGTCGGGAGAAAGACCGAACATTCATGCCTTCGGCGAGCGGATCACGAGGTCGGCTTTATCAGGAAACTAAAGCCATAGCTCTCGAAGATCGTCTTCGCGGCCGAACTGGTCAGAAACACCAGATACGGTGTCGCATCCGGCTTGGCCACCGCCGTCGCCGCCACCGGATAGATGATCGGCGGATGCGAGTCCTCGGGGAACACAGCGACGACTTTCACGCCGGGTTCGACCTTGGCGTCGGTCGCATAGACAATGCCGAGCACCGCCTCACCGCGCGCCACCAAAGTGAGCGCGGCGCGGACATTGGCGGTCATCGCCATTTTCGGCTGGACCGCATCCCAGACGCCGAGCTTCTGCAGGGCAGCCTGGGCATAGATGCCGACCGGCACCGCCTTCACGTCGCCGGTGGCGATGTGTCCGTCGCCGGCAAGCTTGGCGAGATCGAAACCCGGACCGATGGTTACGTGGTCGATCTTGGAATCCTTGGGCGCGATCAGAACCAGTTCGTTGCCGAGCAGATTGACCTTGGTGCCGTCCTTGATCAGCTTTTTCTGCGAGCCGTAATCCATCCATTTCAGGTCGGCGGAGGCGAATACGTCAGCCGGCGCGCCGCCTTCGATCTGTTTCATCAGCGCCGAGCTCGCGTCATAGCTGGCGACCACCTTGACGCCACTTTGCTTGGTGAAGGCCGCGTCGACGTCGTCGAGCGCGTTCTTCATCGAGGCGGCGGCGAACACGGTGATGGACTTGTCTTGCGCTCCTTGCGCCAGCGCCGGATGTGGCAGCGCGGCAAAGGCGAAGGCGGCGGCAAATGCCGCGGAGATCAGGCTTCTTTTCGACACGACGGTTCTCCAAAATCGAGGTGCACGCCAGCAATGCGTGCCGGATCAGGCGATCCTTTTGCGATGAACGCGACAGCCTTTGGGGAACCGTCGTTCCAGGCTTTTCCGGCGCACGCTCGGCGCGCCGTTTGCCGCGCCGTAATAGTAGCAGCCGGCTTCGGCCTTAGCAAAGTACCTGCGTCATTCCGGATCGCCACGAAGTGGCGAGTCCGGAATCCATAGCCACAGGTCAGCGAATATGGATTCCGGGCTCCTCGCTTCGCTCGGCCCCGGAATGACGATTACTGCCGTAGCATGCTATCTCTCGAATTATAGGGAGCGCGACGGATGGCAGCAGCGGACGCATTGGAAGGCGACTACGACTACATCATCGCCGGCGCCGGCTCGGCCGGCTGCCTGCTCGCCAACCGGCTGTCCGCCGACCCAGGTAAGCGCGTGCTCATTCTCGAAGCTGGCGGCCGCGACAACTGGATCTGGTTTCATATTCCGGTCGGTTACCTGTTCGCGATCGGCAATCCGCGCTCGGACTGGATGTTCAAGACCGATCCGGTGCCGGGGCTCAACGGCCGGAGCCTCAATTATCCGCGCGGCAAGGTGATCGGCGGCTCGTCGGCGATCAATGCCATGGTTTATATGCGCGGCCAGGCCGCCGATTACGATCATTGGCGCCAACTGGGACTGACAGGCTGGGGCTGGAACGATGTGCTGCCGTATTTCAAGCGGCACGAAAATCATTTCATGGGTGAGAGCGACGATCACGCCACCGGCGGCGAATGGCCGGTTGCCGCGCCGCGGGTGCGCTGGGATCTGCTCGATGCGTTCCGCGCCGCCGCCGAGCAGGCCGGGATAAAATCCATTGCCGATTTCAATCGCGGCGACAACGACGGCGCCTGCGCCTTTCACGTCAACCAGAAACGCGGCCGGCGCGTCTCGACCGCGCGTGCTTTCCTCAAGCCAGCGCTCAATCGTCCGAACCTGCGGCTGGAAACCGGCTGTCTGGTCGAAGGCCTCATCTTCGACGGCAAACGCGCCGCCGGCGTGCGCTGGCGACAGAACGGTATCACGCGGACGGCGCGCTGCCGCGGCGAGGTGATTCTCGCCGCCGGCTCGCTCGGTTCGACGCAGATTCTTCTTCTCTCCGGTGTCGGACCGGCGGCGCATTTGCGCGAGCACGGCATCGAAGTTTTGCTCGACCGGCCCGGCGTCGGATCGAATTTGCAGGATCACCTGCAGGTACGTCTGATCTACAAAGTCGAGGGCATTACTACGCTCAATGAGCGCTATCACTCGCGCTTCGGCTTCGCCCGCATGTTTGCCGAATATGCGCTATTCCGGCGCGGCCCGCTGACCATGGCGCCGTCGCAGCTCGGCCTGTTTACCCGCTCGGATCGCGACCAGGAACGCGCCAATCTGCAATATCACGTGCAGCCGCTGTCGCTCGACCGCTTTGGCGAGCCGCTCCACACGTTCCCCGCCTTCACCGCGAGCGTTGCCAATCTGCGGCCGACCAGCCGCGGCACGGTGCGGCTGCGCTCGCCTAACGCCGCCGACGCGCCGGCCATTCAGCCGAATTACCTCGCGACCGATGAAGACCGCCGCATTGCCGCGAGTTCGATCCGGCTGACCCGGCATATCGCCGCGCAACCGGCGCTCAAGCCGTTCCATCCGGACGAATTTCTGCCGGGTCCCGCCGTGCGCGAGGACGACGAGGCGGCGCTGGTGAAAGCAGCCGGCGACATCGGCACCACGATCTTTCATCCGGTGGGTACCGCGAAAATGGGGCTCGCCAGCGATCCGATGATGGTGGTGGACGGCCGGCTGCGCGTCGCCGGTATCGAGCGGCTGCGCATCATCGACGCGTCGGTGATGCCCACGATCACCTCGGGCAATACCAATGCGCCGACCATGATGATCGCGGAAAAAGGCGCCGCGATGCTGCGCGAGGACGCCAAGGCCTTGTCATGAACGTTGCGCGGCGCGCCAAGGCAATGCTGGTCGATCCGTTCGCCGAATGGACGACAATCGCACGCGAAACCGGCGATCCGGCCTATCTGCTCAGCCACTACGCCGCCGCGCTCGCGCTCATTCCCGCTGCATCGAGCGTCATTGGTGCGAGCCTGATCGGGGTGGTGATGCCGGACGGCACCACGATGCACGCGTCCACCGTCAACGGCCTGTTCGGCAGCGTGTTCGATTACGTTACGACCTGCGCCACCGTGCTGCTGCTCGGTCTCGTCATCAACGTGTTGGCGCCGATATTCGGCGGCCGGCGCGATTTCGACAACGCGTTCAGGCTCGCGCTCTATTCCTTCACGCCGGTCTGGCTCGCCGGAGTCTTTCTGCTGCTGCCCGGATTACGCTTTCTCGTGCTTACCGGATTCTACGGCGCGTATGCTCTCTGGCTTGGCCTGCCGCTTTTGGCCAAATCGTCCGAGCGGCAAGCCTTGAACTTCGCCACCGTCATCGTCGTTTGCGCTTCCGTGCTGGTCTATGCCGCCGCGTATGCGCAACGGGTGATCTTCGGCACGCCTGGTCTGTAACTACGGCGCCATCACGATCTGCTTGCACGCCGACGGCAGCGCGGCGAGGCTCACGCCCGGCTTCGGCTGCGTCGGCGAAGGCGGCGGCGCCGGATGCAGCGTCGATTCCCGAAACCAGAAATCGAGTGCATGGCCGCAGCCGTCGCCTTCCGGCACCGGCGGCTGCGACTTGCATTGCGTGGAGTCGAGCGGACAGGCGAGGCGGATATGAAAATGCTCGGCATGGCCCCACCACGGCCGCACTTTGGCGAGCCAATCGCGATCGGTTCCGGCTTCGCGGCACATCGCCTTTTTGATCGCGGCATTGACGAAAATGCGTGTCACTTCCGGATCTCGCGCCGTCGTCTTGATCAATTCGGTGCGTGAATGCGTCCAGACTTTGGGGTCGACGTCGAGCCGATCCGGCGCGACCATATCGACAGCGCCGTCCATCTCGCGTTCTTCGGTGCTGAGCACATGGTCGGGCATCGGCGTGAACCAGATATCGGCGTCGAGCCCGATCTGGTGGCTGTCGTGCCCGGTGATCATCGGGCCGCCCCGAGGCTGCGACATGTCGCCGACGAGGAGCCCGCTCCAACCGACCTTCTGTGCGTTTTCACCCAGCCGTTCGAGGAAGGCGATCAGCTCGGGATTGCCCCAATTGCGGTTGCGCGACAGCCGCATGACCTGCCAGGCCGGACCGTTGATCGGCAGCGCCACGCCGCCGGCAAGGCAGCCATCGGCATAGCCGCCGATCGAGCGCGGCTCGCCGGGATAGGGCGTCAATTTACGGCCGAACAGTTCCTTCGCCGGCGTCGACGGCGAATTGGGATTTGCCAGCGGCGGCAACGGTTGCGGATTAAGCGTGCCCTGCGGGATCGGATCGAGCGTGCCGGTGTCCGGCTTCTGCGACAGCCCCGGGGCCGGGGCCGGCGCGGGTGTCGAAGCATCCTGTGCCAATGCGGGCGCGATGCCTGCGGCGAACGATAGTAAAAGGGCAAAAGCACGGGCGCGCATCAGCTTCCCTTCTTTGATAACTGCGCCCCCTTCGACCGGTACGCGACGGAGCGCGCCCGGCGGCGATACGCTGCCGCGAGTTGATCGTCCTGTCCAGTTGCGAACAGGTCAGAAGAGACAATGTCGGCGGCGTCGAGCTCCAACAGCCGCTGTTCGATCGCTTTCTGCGGCTCGACCGTGCCGTCATGCAAAATATGACCGATGATCATGCCGCGCTCAGCGAGCGCCCGGCCGACCAAGAGACAGCGGTGACAGTCCAGCGGATCGCGTTCCGCGCACATCACGCAAATATGACCGTTGGCGCGCCGCTCCACATCGCCGAGGAGGCGCTGGATCCCGGCCTTGAAATCCGGCTGCCGCGCCATCGCTTCATAATCAGCAATTCCGTCGCAATAGAGATTTTGCCCGCGCGGCCGGCCGCCCAGCGCATCGCCGTAATATGAGTAGTCCACACCCTCGCGCGCCAAGAGCGGCGCGAAATTCTTGGCCGAGAACCACGGGCAAAACCGCGATCCCGGCGTCGAGCGCACGTCGGCAATGGCGCCGACATTCGCCGCGCGCAACATCGCGACAAAGCGTTCCGCCGGAATATTGGAATGGCCGATGCTAAAGAGATCGAAAGCCGTCATTGCCGTATCTTATCATCCTTCCGAAGAGCGCCGGACGGCGGCTTTACAAGGTCCGTTCGGGCTGATTGCATAAAGCCGTTGGGGGATAGCATGCAGCGCCTGTTTTGCGTCCTCACTACGCTCGCTGTGTTTATCCTGTTCGGCAGCGACCGCGCCAAAGCCGATATTATCGTCCGGATCGACCGCTCACAGCAGCAAATGGACGTCATCGTCGACGGCGCGCCGCGCTATACGTGGCGTGTCTCCACCGCACGGCCCGGCTACATTACGCCGCCCGGCACGTACCATCCGCAGATGCTGGCAGCGCGCTGGTACTCCCGTATCTATGACAATGCGCCAATGCCGCATTCGATTTTCTTTTACGGCGGCTATGCCATCCACGGAACGTATGAGATCGCCGGACTTGGCCATCCGGTGTCACACGGCTGCGTGCGGCTCGATCCCGGCAATGCCGCAATCTTGTTCGATCTCGTCGAGCGCGAAGGCAGAGCCAACACCACGATCGTGGTGCATTGAGTTTCCCGCTTCATTTCTTCTCCTCTAAAAGTTCGATCCGCGCGACCGCCATATAGACAAGGCCGGCTGCGACGACGATCGCGGTCGACAACAGCACGGCATAATTGATGAACCACGGAGCGCCTGAGGCTTGCGGCCAGGCGATATCGACCATGGCGGCAACGCCATAGGCCAGCGCGGCCAGAGTCACCGGCACGCCGAAAATGCCGAGCGTGAATGCGCCGTTCGGCCGCCAGCCGTGCCAGCGCGCCAACAGCGCCCCGGCGACCACCATCTGGAAAGCGATATAGATGCCGATCGTGGCGAAGCCGACGACCGCGGTCAGGGCGTCCTCGAACAGGAGTCCGATCAGCACGAATAACGCCGGTGCAATGGCGCAGGCGATCAGCGCCGCAACCGGTACACCGCTATGTCCGGCACCTTGGTCCAAGGTGTGGCCGAACCAGGAACTGCCGGCGATCATGCGTTCGCGGCCGAACGAAAACAGAAGCCGCCCGGCGGCAGCTTGTACGCTGAGCGTACAGGACACGAAGGAAACGCAGACCACGGCGATCACCGCTTTGGCGCCGCCCGGTCCGAAAGCCTGCGCCAAGATGGCGCCGACGGCGTCCTTCTCGTTGCCGGCGATCACCTCGCGGATGTCGGGCGTGGCCAGAATGAGCGCGAGGCAGGCAAACATCGACGCCGCCCCGCCAATATACATTGTCATCCGCATGGCTCGCGGAATGTGCCGCGACGGATTGGGCACTTCCTCGGCGAGGTCGCCGCAGGCCTCAAAACCGTAGAACTGGAAGATGCCGGCCATTCCGGCGGCAAGAAACGCCGGCCAGTAGGTGCCGCCGTCCTTGATGTCGAAGGTATCGACGAGGACCGACAACGGCTGCACGCGCTGGAAGATAAGAAGATAAGCGCCGACCACGAGCGCGCCGGTCAATTCGGCGATAAAACCGAACGTGACCATGCGCGCGAGCCATTTCGTCCCCGTCAGATTCAAGACCGTGCATAGCGCCAGTAAACCGAGCGCGATCGACGCCGACGTTGTTGCATCAGTCGTCGTCCCCGCGAGCGCGGCGAAATACGGCGCCGCGCCGACCGCGACCGCCGCGATCGTGATGCAGAGCGCCCAGAGATAAATCCAGCCCGTCAGCCAGCCCCAGCGCCCGCCGACGAGGCGCCGCGCCCAGGGCAAGAGCCCGCCGGCGATCGGATATTGCGAGACGATCTCGCAGAACACGAGGCAAACCAGAAACTGGCCGGCGCCGACCAGCGGATAGCTCCAGAAAAACGGCGCGCCGCCGGCGGCAAGCGAGACGGAAAACAGCGTGTAGACGCCGACGACCGGCGACAGATAGGTAAAGCCGAGGGCGAAATTCGCCCACAGGCTCATCGAGCGTTCGAAGGTCGGCTGGTATCCGAGTTTGCGAAGCTGGTCGTCGTCGGGCGCATGGTCGCTCATGGCGGCACGCCCCAAGCGCTCACACGTCGACTTTCAAGGCGGCGATGAACGCTTCTTGCGGGATGTCGACCTTGCCGAACTGGCGCATGCGCTTCTTGCCTTCTTTTTGCTTGTCGAGAAGCTTGCGCTTGCGGGAAACGTCGCCGCCGTAGCACTTGGCAGTGACGTCCTTGCGGAAGGCGCGCACGGTTTCGCGCGCGATGATCTTGCCGCCGATCGCGGCCTGGATCGGAACCTGGAACATATGCGGCGGGATCAGCTCCTTTAATTTCTCCGCCATGGCCCGGCCGCGGCTCTCGGCGCGGGTCCGATGCACCAGCATGGCAAGCGCATCGACCGGCTCGCCGTTCACCAGCATCTGCAATTTGACGAGGTCCGCGGGACGGTAATCGGTGAGGTGATAGTCGAACGAGGCGTAGCCACGTGACACCGATTTGAGCCGGTCGTAGAAATCGAACACCACTTCGTTGAGCGGCAGTTCGTATTTCACCAGCGCGCGGTTGCCGACATAGGTCAGCTCCTTCTGCTCGCCGCGGCGATCCTGGCACAGCTTGAGCACCGAGCCGAGATATTCGTCCGGCGTCAGAATCGTCGCCTCGATCCACGGCTCCTGCATTTGCTCGATGTGGTTGGGATCCGGCATATCGACCGGATTGTGGATTTCCAGCTGCTGGCCGTTGCGCAGCTTGATCTTGTAGATCACCGACGGCGCGGTCGCGATCAGGTTGAGGTTGAATTCGCGCTCAAGCCGCTCCTGGATGATTTCGAGGTGCAGGAGGCCGAGGAACCCGCAGCGGAAACCGAAGCCGAGCGCGGCGGACGTCTCCATCTCGTAGGAGAAGCTTGCATCGTTGAGACGTAGCCTGCCCATCGCCGCGCGCAGATTTTCGAAGTCCGCGGCATCGACCGGAAACAGGCCGCAGAACACTACCGGAATAGCGGGACGGAAACCCGGCAACGGCTCCGTCACCGGCTTGCGCTCGTCGGTGATCGTATCGCCGACGCGGGTGTCGGCCACTTCCTTGATCGACGCGGTGAGAAAACCGATTTCGCCCGGGCCGAGTTCGTCGGTTTCGATGCGCTTGGGCGTGAACACACCGACGCGATCGACCTCGTAGGACGCGTTGGTGCCCATCATCAGGATGCGCTGACCCTTTTTCAGAACACCATCGACAACACGGAACAGCACGACGACGCCGAGATAGGCGTCGTACCAGCTGTCGACGAGCAACGCCTTGAGCGGCGCTGACACATCGCCCTTCGGCGGCGGCAGGCGATGCACGATGGCTTCCAGCACTTCCGGTACGTTGTCGCCGGTCTTGGCCGAAATCAGGATCGCATTGGACGCATCGAGCCCAATCACATCCTCGATCTGTTGTTTCACCTTGTCCGGTTCCGCTGCCGGCAGATCAACCTTGTTGAGCACCGGCACGATCTCGTGATCGTTGTCGAGCGCCTGATAAACGTTGGCCAGCGTCTGTGCCTCGACGCCCTGGCTGGCATCGACCACCAAGAGCGAGCCCTCGCACGCAGCGAGCGAGCGATTGACCTCGTAAGCGAAATCGACGTGACCTGGCGTGTCGATGAGATTGAGGACGTAATCCTTGCCGTCGCGCGCGCGGTATTTCAACCGCACCGTCTGCGCCTTGATGGTGATACCGCGCTCGCGCTCAATATCCATCGAATCGAGTACCTGCTCGACCATTTCGCGCGCTTCTAGCCCGCCGGTGAGCTGGATCAGCCGGTCGGCAAGCGTCGATTTGCCGTGGTCGATGTGGGCGATAATCGCGAAATTACGGATGTTTTCGATCGGCGTCGCAGCCATGCGGCGGAGATAACATCGGCATCCCGCAGCGGCAAGGCACGATTATTCCATGACGGAATGAAGCCTCTGAGGCCGCTGCTCCGCAATGGCGCTATTGCGCCGGTGATGCTAGGGATGGCGGTGGCGGCGACGGTTTTCGGAAATGACTCTCGGTTATTTTAGCCGCAGCGAGCGCGATCCGCTCGGACGGCTCTACGATGCCTTGATCGATCCAGTGCGCTGCGAGCGCACTATGGCGCTTGCTCGGCGGCTACGTCGTCGTGTGGACGCTCTACGCCATCATTTCCAGAACCGGCCAGGACATCCACTACGACATGGGCGAGGTGGTGGCGTGGTCGCACGAGGTCACTCTCGGCACGCCCAAGCATCCGCCGCTGGCAGCCTAGCTGGTGCGCGCCTGGTTCGACGTCATGCCGGCGGAAACCTGGGCGTATTATCTGTTCGCGATTGTCATGCCGACGATCACGCTGTGGATCGCCTGGCACGTCACCGGACGTTATCTCAGCCCGGAAAAGCGCTTGTACGGCATCGCGCTGCTCACGCTGGTGCCGTTCTATAATTTCCATGCGCTGAAGTTCAACGTTAACACCGTGCTGATCCCGTTCTGGGCGGCGACCACGTGGTGGTTCCTGCGTTCGCTCGAAAACCGCAGCGCCGGATGGGCGGCGCTCGCCGGGGTCGGCGCCGCGGCGGCGATGCTCGGCAAATACTGGTCGATCTTTCTGCTTGCGGGTCTCGTGGTTGCCGCGCTGTGCGACTCCCGCCGCCGCGAATATTTCCGCTCGCCGGCGCCGTGGCTGACTATCGCGACCGGCGCCGTGCTGATTGCTCCGCACGTTTACTGGGTCGCGACTCACGATTTCGAGCCGATACGCTACGCCTTCGGCGCGCATCCGGCGACGCGCACCTTAGCCGCGTTTTATACGCTCTACTTCTTCGGCGGTATCCTTGCCTATATCGGCGGACCGCTGTTGCTCAACCTGGCCGCGATCCGGCCGAGCATGGCGGCGGTCGGCGACAGCATCTGGCCGCCACCCGGAGGGCGTCGCACGATATCGATTGCATTGGGCGCGCCGATTCTCCTCGCCGCGCTCGGCTCGATCCTGCTGAAGATAAGGATCGGCGCGCTGTGGACGATGTCTGGCATGACCTTATTGCCGGTCGTGCTGCTGTCGTCACCGCTGGTCACAGTACCGCGCGAGGCAGCGATACGGGTGCTCGCCCTGGCGCTGCTTTATCCAATCGTCGTAACCGCCGTGTCGCCGGGAATTGCGCTCGTCACCCACCGTACGGGCGTGCCGAATTACGCCAGCCACTATCAGCTCATCGCGCGCGCGGTGGAAAGCGACTGGAGCAAGCGCACTAATCAGCCGCTGCGGGTGATCGGCAGCTACGGTCCGATCGTCAACGGCATCGAATTCTATTTTGAAAATTCCCCGTCGACATTGGACATTATCACGCCCGAGCTGACGCGTGGGTTAACGATGACCGCATCAAACGCGAAGGCGCCGTCATCCTTTGCCCCGTACCGGAGACAAAGTGCGTCAACGCCCTGAACGGATATGTGGCGCGCTTCCCCAGCGCGCAAATCCGCGACGTCAGTCTGGCACGGCGTTTCTTCGGTGCACTCGACAAGCCGGTGCACTATCAGATCGTGACCATACCGCCGGAGTAGTGAGGGCTCCGCAACGCCTGCCGGTGTGCTGAATGAGCCCCTTCGGCGAGCATCGAATTGACGTATGGCCAATAATCGCGAAAATATTGGGGTTTTTTATCGCCTGCGGTGGGGCCCGCTGAGGCAGACTTGGCGGTTCGCCATATCCGGCGGAACACGCTAGAACGGCACGGTTACGCGGTGCCCCTGCGGTGCCACGAGTGACGTGAGGGCCACCGGATGAAGATCGACACGATGCGCCGCATCGACCGGCTGGCCGGCATTCCGTTTTGCGCCGCCGCCACGGTGCTGGTGCGACTCCGGGATCTCGTCCGCGGCCCGGCCCGGCCGATTCGGCGGATTGTATTTGTCGAGCTTTCCGAAATGGGCTCGACGGTGCTCGCCGCTCCCGCCATGCGCAAGGCGCGCGAGACGGCGTCGGCCGAACTCTTCTTCATCATCTTCAGGCGCAATGTCGGCTCGCTCGAATTCCTTGGCGGCTTTCCCCCGGACAATATTTTCACCATTTCCGACCGCTCGATCTTCAGCATCGCCTACGGTGCACTGGCGTTTCTGCTGTGGGCCCGGCGCAAGCAAATCGACACGGTCATCGATCTCGAACTGTTTTCGCGCTTCACCGCGCTGCTGAGCGGGCTGTGCGGCGCCGACCGGCGCGTCGGCTTTCATCGCTTCCATCAGGAGGGACTTTATCGCGGCGAAATGCTCACGCATCGCGTGCTGTACAATCCGCACATTCACATCGCCAAGAATTTCATCGCGCTGATCGATGCGCTGTTCGCGCCAGCGCCCCAGATTCCATATTCAAAAACTCTGATCGGCGACGAGCAGCTCGCGCCCAAAATGGCGGCGACCATTGCGCCGCCGAGCGAACAGGCGCGTACGCGATTGCTGGGGCGCATTCGGTCACTGGTGCCGTTCGATCCCGATGTGAATCGCCTGGTGCTGATCAATCCGAACGCGAGTGAGCTGTTGCCACATCGGCGCTGGATGCCTGAGCGCTTCGATCAATTGATCCGCCGCATTCTCGCCGCACACGACGACGTTGTCGTGCTGATTACCGGCGCACCGGATGAGCGCGCCGAGGCCGAGCGTCTCGCAGCGCCGAACGGCCCGCGCTGCGCCTCATTCGCGGGTCACTCCACGCTTGGCGAATTGCCGGCGCTTTATGCGCATGCGACGGTGATGGTGACCAACGACTCCGGACCGGCCCATTTTGCCGCGGCGGTAGGACTGCCGACGATCGTGCTATTCGGGCCGGAGACGCCAAAACTCTATCAGCCGCTCGGCACATCGCGCGCGATCTATGCCGGGCTTGCCTGTTCGCCCTGCGTCAGCGCCCACAATCACCGCCAGACCGCCTGCACCGACAATGTATGCATGAAGGCGATCACGGTCGCGGAGGTCTACGCGGCCGCGGCCGAGACGCTGGCGGCGGCCTTTCACGGCAGCGCGGACGTGCGGCGCCAAAGCTCCAGGCAAACAGCGACGTGAGCAGTCCGCCTGCGCCTGTGAATACATTGCAGGATCGATTCAACGCCGTCGTCTCGGGTGTGATTGACGGATTGTGCGATCCGCGGCGGCGAAGGCGCGTGATGCTGATGCTCGCCTGCGGCTACGGCGCCGCCTGGTTCGTCTATGGCGTGATCGGAAAATCGAGCCAGGACATCAATGCCGATTTAGCGGAAATGGCGGTCTGGGCTCATGAGCCGGCGCTGGGTTATCCGAAGCATCCGCCATTGCTCGCTTACGGAGCGCGCTTGTGGTTCGCGATCTTTCCGCAAGCCGACTGGGCTTTCTTATTGCTGGCAGCATTGACCCTATCGGCCGGCCTGTATCTCGCCTTTGAACTGTGCGGCATCTGGCTCAGCGGTGAGAAACGCGCCACGGCGCCTTTCCTCCTCGCCGTTATTCCATTTTACAATTATCTGGGCCTGAAATTTGACCAGAACTCGGCGCTGATCCCACTGTGGGCGCTGGCGATGCTCGGTTTTATGCGTTCGCTGGAGACGCGCCGCGCAGGCTGGGCGGTGGTAACGGGACTAGCGGCCGGGGCCGCTATGTTAACCAAATACTGGTCGGCATTTCTGCTCAGCGCGCTTCTGCTGACGGCCCTATCCGATTTCCGGCGCAACGATTACTTCCGCTCGAAGATCCCGTGGCTTACCGGGCTCGTCTTCATCGCCCTTGTCCTTCCGCACGTCATGTGGCTCGTGCAGAACGACTTTCCACCATTCCATTGGATCGATTCGCGGCGCACCGCAGCGACGGCTTTCGACTTCATCAGGTCGCTCAGCGAATATAGCTTCGGCACTATTGGCTATACCGCCGCGGCCTTCGTGCTAGTCGCGCTCGTAATCCGTCCCTCCGGCAAGGCGGTGCGTGACAGCTGGTTCGTCATGGCGCCCGCGCGCCGTTCGGCGACGTTACTGTTCTGGACGCCACTGCTCCTGCCGATCGCCGTTGCTTTAGTGAAGCAAATAAATCTGCTGTCGGTGTGGAACGAACCGTCGATAAGCCTGCTGCCGGTGATGATGCTGGCGTCGCCTTTAGTCGTCGTCTCGCGGCTGGCGGCAACGCGCATCGCGGCTTGCGCGGTAGCTTATACTGCTATCGCACTTGTGGCGTCGCCGTTTTTTGCGTTCGCGCTTTTCGAACGCGGCGTTGAAAACGATGCCGCTTACTCAAAGCTTGCAGCCGACGCCATAGAACGCCAATGGCGCGAAACCACGGCGGCGCCGTTGCGGCTGGTCGGCGGCCGTTTCGCGATTTCCAATTCGGCGGCGTTCTATATGACCGACCGGCCTTCGAGCTACGCCGATTTTTCGGACTATCTGTCGCCGTGGGCGACGCCGGAGCGCATCCGGCGGCAGGGCATCGCGATCATCTGCGAGCTCAATGACAGCGTGTGCCTCGACAAGATGGACCTATACCTTGCAGCCAATCCGGCGGGGCGCCGCGCCGACGTCACCCTGACGCGGCATTGGCTCGGTCTCGCGAATAAGCCAAGGCGCTTTGTCATCGCGACGATACCGCCGCAGCAGTAACTCCCTCACCCCGGTGTGCGGGAAGAGGTGATGAAAGCCTCAATACCGGTACTGATCGGTCTTGTACGGCCCACCAACCGGGATGCCGATATAAGTCGACTGCTTGTCGGAAAGCTTCGTCAGCTTCACGCCGATCTTGTCGAGATGCAGCCGCGCTACCTTTTCGTCGAGCTGCTTCGGCAGCGTATAGACCTTATTCTTGTACTTGCCCGGATTGGTCCAGATTTCGATCTGCGCCAATGTCTGGTTGGTGAACGACGACGACATTACGAAGCTCGGATGGCCCATAGCGTTGCCGAGGTTGACCAGCCGGCCTTCCGACAGAAGGATGATGCGGTGGCCGTCGGGGAATTCGATTTCGTCGACCTGCGGCTTGACGTTGACCCATTTCAGATTGCGTAAACCGGCGACCTGAATCTCGCTGTCGAAATGGCCGATATTGGCAACGATGGCCCGATCTTTCATCTTGCGCATGTGGTCGATGGTGATGACATCAACATTACCGGTCGCGGTGACGAAAATGTCGGCGCGCGATGCGGCCTCTTCCATGGTCACGACTTCGTAGCCTTCCATCGCCGCCTGCAGCGCGCAGATCGGATCGATTTCCGACACCAGCACGCGGCATCCCGCCTGGCGCAGCGAGGCAGCCGAGCCTTTTCCGACGTCGCCGAAGCCGGCGACCATCGCCACCTTGCCCGCCATCATCACATCGGTGCCGCGGCGGATGCCGTCGACGAGCGATTCGCGGCAGCCATAGAGATTGTCGAATTTCGACTTGGTGACGCTGTCGTTGACGTTGATGGCCGGGAACAGAAGTCGGCCTTCCTTCTCCATCTGATAGAGCCGGTGCACGCCGGTCGTGGTTTCTTCGGTGACGCCTTTGACCGCCTTCGCCGTTGCCGTGTACCAACCGGGCTGGTCCTTCAACCGCTTCTTGATCGCGGCGAACAGCACCTCCTCTTCTTCGTTGGTCGGCTTGGCGATCACGCTTGGATTGCTTTCGGCCTGCATGCCGAGATGCATCAGCAGCGTGGCGTCGCCGCCGTCGTCGAGGATCATGTTCGGGCCGCTGCCGTCCGGCCACTCGAAGATGCGGTGGGTGTAGTTCCAGTACTCTTCGAGCGACTCGCCCTTCACCGCGAAGACCGGCGTGCCGGCGGCGGCAATCGCCGCCGCGGCATGGTCTTGCGTCGAATAAATGTTGCACGACGCCCAGCGCACATCGGCGCCGAGCGCGGTCAGCGTTTCGATCAGCACTGCGGTCTGAATCGTCATGTGCAGCGAGCCGGCGATCTTCGCCCCGCGCAGCGGCTGCTCCGGACCGAACTCCTCGCGCGTCGCCATCAAGCCGGGCATTTCCGTCTCAGCGATGGCGATTTCCTTGCGACCCCACTCGGCAAGGCCGATATCCTTGACGACGTAATCGGCGGGCGCAGCAGTTTTGGCTTTGGTCGAGGTGCTCATAGCGGTCCTTGAATGAGGGCAAATTTCGCTGGGTTCGCGGCGCTTTTAGCAGAGCGCTCCCACAGCGACAATAAGGACATAAAGATACCTTTATGTCGAACTCATAATACTAACGTGAAAGGTTTCGCAGACGCGAGTCCTGCAAACACGGCGAAAGACGAGTCGCGGCGCGGAATTAGGCTTTCGCCGCCTCGCCCTCGCTGCGCGTGCGCACCACGCCAGCCTGTTTGAGTGCGGCCGCAATCTGCTGCATGCGGTTGATCAGATCCACCGCCGCCGCCGGAGGCAGCACGAGGCGGCACGCCGGATATCGCCGGCCGCTGATCGGCGAATTCGGCTTAACGTCGTCGAACCGCGTGACGCCAAATTCGATGCGCAATGTCTGGCCGTCGAAAATCAGGCCGGTGATCGAGTCGGCAAATGTCTCTTCCATATCGGCGCGGTCGAGGTATCGGATTTGCGCCGGCTGGCGCTCGCTCGCACCGGCCGGCGATGCGGCAGCTTTCGAAGTCGGTTCGGGACTCATCTTCCTTGTCTCCTGAGGCGGGGTCGTTGCGCGCGACGCACCGCCTTTCGGCGCGGCGCTTTCAGATGTCTTGTCAGATGCCTTCCATGGCCACGTGCGTTTGACCATATGAGCCAATCCTAAATTGAAGGCCGGATCAATCGGCTTCGCCGAACCGTGAGTCGATCAGCGCCGCCAGAGCATCGACGACTTCGGCTGCTTCCCGGCCCGTGGCCTCGACGGTAATCGCGGTGCCCGGCGCTGCCGCGAGCATCATCAGGCCCATGATCGAGGTACCGCCGACGCTGTCGCCGTTGCGTTTAACGACAACTTCGGCGTCGAATCTTTCAACTGTCTGCACGAATTTGGCCGACGCGCGGGCGTGCAGGCCCTTTTTGTTGCAGATGATGAAAGTGCGGCTGACGGCGCCCTCGCTGGCCGGCTTTTGGTCGGGCGAATGTTGGTCGGGGCGCGGCGCCGGTCCGTTCATTTGCCGGTGAGGACCCGGCTCGCGATGGTGACGTATTTACGTCCGGCCTCCTGGGCGGCGGCGACGGCTTCGGCGAGCGGGCACTCGTCGCGCACCTTGGCGAGTTTCACCAGCATGGGAAGATTGATGCCAGCCAGTACTTCCACCTTGGGCCGGCTCATCACCGAGATGGCAAGATTGGACGGTGTGCCGCCAAACATGTCGGTCAGGATGGCGACCCCGTCGCCGGTGTCCACGCGCCGTACCGCTTCGATGATATCCTTGCGCCGCGCCTCGACGTCGTCGTCCGGTCCGATGGTGACCGCCTCGATCTGGCCCTGTGGTCCGACCACATGCTCTAAAGCGGCGCGGAACTCGACAGCCAACCGCCCGTGGGTCACAAGCACAAGACCTATCATGGAACTCCCCGCGGGCGCGTCCCGGTTGCACCGCACGAAAGGGTGCCCATCATGACTATCCGAAGCCTCTGCGCAAGAGGCATTTTGAGCTAAATCCGGGGTTTGCTGCATTGCAGTAGGGCAAGCCTCTTGGACTGCCTGTACCGGTTCCGGCCAATCCGCAGACGGTCGGAAAATCCGTCAGCCAGTCTTGGACCACGATGGTTAATCAATTGCCAACCGAATGGGCTTTCGCTGGCTGAAAATCGGGGTTTTTACCCCTCGACGGCCGCGCGGGATGAGGTGAGGAAGGCAATGACCGCCGGCAAGGGTGCCGCGCCCGCGGCAACGGCGAGCCGTGGCAGACCGACCCCTTCAATCTCGACTGTCTGCTTATCCGGCAATCGCGTGGCGTCCGCGGCGTCGAGGTCGACAACGAGACCGACCACGCCCCAAGGCTCGTAGTCGAGTTTGCGGATGCCCGCGCCGCGCAATTCGATCAATCCAGCAAGCGCCGGCGCCGATCGGACCAGCAGCCGGCCATTGGCGTTTTCGAGATGCACGCGATCATCGCCGATGAGCCGCACGAAACGAAGCGGGCCCGAATGGGCCGCTGCAATGAGTTCGAGCGCGAGCCGCGATTTTCCCGAACCCGACGGGCCGCGGATCAGCACCGCGCGCGCGCCGGCCAACACGGCGGAAGCGTGAACGGTTGCAGATGTCATTCGCGCAGCATCACATCGCTGGCAGGCGCACGATAAAGCGCGCGCCGAGCACTTTCGGCTTACCGTCGAAGCTGATCGGGCCGGTGCGGTTCTCGACCCAGATCGAACCGCCATGAGCTTCGACGATTTGTTTGGAGATGGAGAGACCGAGGCCGGAATTCTGGCCAAAACCCTGATGCGGCCGATCGGTGTAGAAGCGATCGAAAATCTTTTCCTTTACGTCGTCGCGCACGCCCGGCCCGTCGTCATCAACAAAAATTTCAATCTGATTGCGCAGCCGACGGCACGTCACGCGCACCGTGGCGCCGGGCTGCGAGAACGAACGCGCATTCTCGATCAGATTGTCGACGATCTGGCCGAGGCGGGAATCGTGACCGGGCGCCTGGAAGGCGCGCGCACCGCCGCCCTCGAAGCGCAGCGTGACCTTGACGCCGTCGTCGCGTTTGACTTCGTTGGCCACGGCAACAAGCGTGTTGAGGAGCTTGGCAAGATCGACCGGCGCCGCTTCCTGGCGCTGCAATTCAGCATCAAGCCGGCTGGCGTCGGAAATATCGGAGATCAGCCGGTCGAGCCGCTTGACGTCGTGCTGGATGACGGCGAGGAGCCGGGCGCGGCTCTCGTCGGTTTTGGCGACCGGCATGGTTTCGACCGCCGAGCGCAGCGACGTCAGCGGATTTTTCAGTTCGTGGGCGACGTCGGCGGCGAAGCTTTCGATCCCTTCGATCCGCGAATAGAGCGCGCTGGTCATATCGCGCAGCGTGCCGGACAAATGGCCGATCTCGTCGCGCCGCTTGGTCAAATCCGGAATCTCGACGCGCGAGCGGATCCGCCGGCGCACGCTTTCGGCTGCGTCCGCGAGGCGGCGCACCGGCTCGGCGATGGTGCCAGCAAGCAGGATCGACAGCACGATCATCACCGCGGCGGCGACCAGAAAGACTTTCAGAATGGCGAGCCGTTCGGCTTCAACCATGTCGTCGATGTCGGCGCCCTGCGTCGAGAGCATCAGCGCGCCGCGCACCGCACGGAAACGCTGCACCGGCACCGCGACCGAAACGATGACGTCGCCGCGATCGTTGATGCGCACCATGCTGGCGTCCTCGCCGCCGAGCGCCTGCGCGACTTCGGAGTAATCCTTGCCATCATCAGGCGCGAGTTCGTGATAGAGCGGCAGATCGCCCCGGCCGAGCCACATACGCACAGCGATGAAGGCGCGCTTGAGAAAGCGCGGTTTTTCCTCGGTCGGCGGCGGCAGATCGTAGCGCAATACATCGCCGCGGCCGAACAGGTTGCGGCTGTCGACGAGCAGAACGCCGTCGCGGTCGTAGATGCGCGCGCGTGTTTTGGTCGGCGAAACCAGCCGGCGCAGAATCGGCGCCACCTTCTCCGGATTGATCGGAAAATCGATACCGTAGAGCGCATCCTCGTTCGGGCCGTAGCTCTGGCCGGGATGCAGATTGAGCAGCTTGTCAGGATCGAGCGTGATCGAGGAATCTGTCTCGACCGTCGCCGAAGACGCGATCGCTCCGGCGATGATCTCGGCCTGGACCTGAAGGCTCTGAATGCGCGCGTCGATCAGCCCGGCGCGGAACTGGGAAAGAAAAGTGATGCCGATAGAGAGCGCGAAAAGACCAGTGACGTTGAGAACGACGATGCGGCGCGTAAGGCTAGACGAGCTTTGCGCGACGAAAAATTGCCAGGCGCGCTGCAACCAGTCGCCGACCCGAGCAAAGCCGCGCGGCCGCAACTCCGCTTCGTCGAGACCGCCGTGCTCGGCGTGGGTCTCGACGGCGGACTCGCCCTCCGCCGATGCCAGTTTCGCTGCATCGTCGGTAAGCCGGGCTTCAGGCCCTGCGCTGTCTAAGGTTCGATCGAGCACGTCGTCTGCCGGGGTTTCGATCATGCCCCACTCCTGCCGGGGCACGGACGCCATTATTACCGCACGTCAGCCGCCCAGTCAGTGGCCATGGTTCCGCGGCTTCAGGCGCGCCGGTCCATGGTGCTTGCGTCTTTGCGCGTAACCCGCGCCGCGCTTATTCCTTAAAACGATAGCCGACGCCGTACAGCGTCTCGATCATATCGAATTCGTCGTCGCTCGCCTTGAATTTCTTGCGCAGCCGCTTGATGTGGCTGTCGATAGTGCGGTCGTCGACATAAACTTGGTCATCATAGGCCGCGTCCATCAATGCGTTGCGGCTCTTGACCACACCCGGCCGGCTCGCCAGCGCTTGCAGGATGAGAAACTCAGTGACGGTGAGCGTCACCGCCTCGTTCTTCCAGGTGCAGGTGTGGCGCTCCGGGTCCATGCGCAACAAACCGCGCTCCAGCACTTTGCTGTCGGCCTCTTTGGTCACTACGCCATCTTTCGGCGAAGCCCGGCGCAGCACCGCTTTGACGCGCTCGACCAGAAGCCGCTGCGAGAATGGCTTGCGGATGAAATCGTCGGCGCCCATTTTCAGGCCGAACAATTCGTCGATCTCCTCGTCCTTCGAGGTGAGGAAGATCACCGGCAGGTCGGATTTCTGCCGCAACCGGCGCAATGTCTCCATGCCGTCCATGCGCGGCATCTTGATATCGAGAATGGCCAAGTCGGGCAGCGCGCTCTTGAATCCGTCAAGCGCGGAGGCGCCATCGGTATAGGTCGTGATGCGATACCCTTCCGCCTCGAGCGCGATCGACACCGAAGTGAGGATATTGCGGTCGTCATCGACCAGGGCGATTGTCGGCATGGCGGCCTTCTAACATGAGTCGGCCGCAGCATTACCAGCCCGGCCCCATATGCCTTTGAACCCTTATGTGGGGGCGGAAGTGTGACAGGACAAGGCAAAAAAGCGGCAATTACAGCGGTTTCGGTTAAGGTCGTCCTGCTCCAAAAGACCGGCTTCGGAACCGCCAGAGAACCTGAAGCGGACCGTAATGGCTGAAGCCGATAGAGCTGCCGCACCCCTCCCTGGCGTCATGCCGGACCGCTTGCCGGAGAACGTCCCGGCACAGGATTTCGATCTGAAATCGGTGGCAAAAGGCCTGCTGCGGTCGACCCGGGCCGGCGCGCTTGCGACCATCGACCGCCATACCGGCCACCCGTTCGCGTCGCTGGTCAATGTCGCGACCGACAGCGACGGCTCGCCGGTTATTCTGATCTCCCGGCTCTCCACACATACAGCCAATCTGGAAGCCGATGCCCGCGCTTCTGTGCTGCTTGCCGCGACCGGCAAAGGCGATCCGCTGGCGCACCCGCGGCTGACACTGATCGGAAGTTTTCGCCAGATGCGGCGTGACGATCCCGACGAGGCACGTGTGCGCCGGCGCTTCCTCGCCCGCCATCCGAAGTCGGAGCTTTACGCCGGCTTTGGCGATTTCTCGTTCTGGCGGCTTGCGGCCGTGTCGGCGCATCTCAACGGCGGCTTCGCCCGCGCTGCCGATCTTAAAGCCGCCGACGTGATGACAGACGTCGCCGGCGCGGCGAACCTGATTGAAGCTGAGGCCGGCGCGGTGGCGCATATGAATGAAGATCACGCCGACGCAGTGCAGCTTTACGCCAACAAACTTCTCGGCGCCGAGGGGGGCGGTTGGCGGCTGACCGGACTCGATCCTGAAGGTCTCGATCTCGCCTTAGGCGATCAAACGCTTCGGCTGCCGTTTGCCGAACGCGTCGACACCGCCGACCAATTACGCCGGGTTGTCGTGGAATTGGTAAAAACGGCGCGCGCCAGCTAGCCGTGGGGCACGCCAATACGGTTACCGTGCCTACGAAACAGGCGCGGTTGCGCTGCGGTGCATCATGGGAACGCCCACCGGCTCGGCTCGTTAGCCTTTTGATCGCCTCAACTCTTAAGCACCCTTGGCAGATACCGGGAGAAACCGATATAGGATTTCGCCTTATTCGGCGGGCGAATTTGGAGGCTAGCGTGCGAGAGACGGGTGTGAGGAACGGCGCCCATGGCGCCGATAAATTCGGCTTCAAAGACCTCGCCGGCGTACACTGGAATCTGCTCGAAGCCCCGCTATACGAATTTGCCATCCGCAGCGGTGAGGCGTCGATCGTCGCGGGCGGTGCGCTATGCGCCGAGACCGGCCATCACACCGGCCGCTCGCCTAAGGACAAGCATACCGTCGTCGATGCGCTGACCGAAAATACCGTGTGGTGGGACGGCAACCGCAAGCAAAGCAAAGAGCACTTCGACAACCTCTTGGTTGACTTCATCGCTCACGCCAAGGGCAAGACGCTGTTCGCGCAGGACCTCTATGGCGGCGCCGATCCGAAATACCGCATCAAGGCGCGCGTATTCACCGAATATGCCTGGCACTCGCTGTTCATCCGCCAGCTTCTGATCCGACCCGAGCGTTCGGAACTCGCGAGCTACGTTCCGGACATGACCATCGTCGACATGCCGTCGTTCAAACCGGACGCCAAACGCCACGGCGGCCGCGACGGCTCCGACACAATGGTGGCGATCGATTTCACCCGCAAGATCGTGCTGATCTGCGGGTCTTCTTATGCCGGCGAAATGAAAAAGTCGGTGTTCACGACGCTCAACTTCTATCTGCCGGCGCAAGGCGTGATGCCGATGCACTGCTCGGCCAATGTCGGCAAGGCGGGCGACAGCGCGCTGTTCTTCGGCCTCTCCGGCACCGGCAAGACCACGCTCTCCGCCGACCCGAACCGCATCCTGATCGGCGACGACGAGACCGGCTGGTCGCCGCAAGGCATCTTCAACTTCGAGGGCGGCTGCTACGCCAAATGCATCAAGTTCTCGGCCGAGGCCGAACCGCAAATCTGGGATGCCACCAATCGTTTCGGCGCGGTGCTGGAAAACGTCGTGTTCGATCCGGACACCCGCATCCCGGATTACGACAGCGACAAGAAAACCGAAAATACCCGTTCGGCCTACCCGCTCGACTTCATCCCGAGCGCGTCGCGCACCGGGGTCGCCGGCCATCCGAAGAACATCATCTTCCTTACCGCCGATGCTTTCGGGGTGATGCCGCCGATCGCCAAGCTCACGCCGGCGCAGGCGATGTATCACTTCCTCTCCGGCTATACGGCGAAGGTTGCCGGCACCGAAAAAGGCCTGGTCGGCGTCGAGCCGGAATTTTCCACCTGCTTCGGCGCGCCGTTCCTGCCGCGCCCGCCGGCGGAATACGGTCGGCTGCTGCGCGACTATATTGCCAAGCACAACGTCGACTGCTGGCTCGTTAATTCCGGCTGGACCGGCGGCATCTACGGCGTCGGCCGGCGCATGCCGATCAAGGTGACCCGGGCGCTGGTTACCGGCGCACTCGACGGCTCGCTGAAAAATGCGAGCTATCGCACCGATCCTTATTTCGGTTTTGCGGTGCCGACCTCGGTGCCGGGCATCGAGCCGCACATCCTCTATCCGATCAAAACCTGGAAGGACAAAGCCGCCTTCGACGAAACCGCGCGCAAGCTCGTCGGCATGTTCCAGAAGAACTTCACCAAATACGAGAATACCGTGGACGCCGAAATCCGCGCCGCGGCGCCCGAAGTGCGGCTGGCGGCGGAGTAATCGTCGTCATTCCGGGACCGAGCGTAGCTCGGAACCTGGAATCCATAACCGCTGTCGACCGCAATTTGTCTGGCGTGCATATTCTGCTTGCCTAGTGATTATGGATTCCGGGTTCGCGCTTCGCGCCCCCCGGAATAACGCAGAGGATGCGCCGTGCAGCAGATCAAACTCGGCCGTAACGGTCCCGCGGTGTCCACCTTCGGCCTCGGCTGCATGGGCATGTCGGGGATCTATGGACCAGTGGAAGACCAGGAATCCATCGCCACCATCCACGCGGCGATGGATGCAGGCATTTCGCTGATCGACACTGGCGATTTCTACGGCATGGGGCACAACGAAATGCTGATCCGCGAGGCGCTCAAGGCCAGCAAGCGTGAGCGCGTCTTCATCATGGTCAAGTGCGGATCGCTGCGCAGCCCGGACGGCAAGATCATCGGCGATGACGCCCGGCCGCAATCGATCAAGAATTTCCTCAGCTACTCGCTGCGCCGGCTCGGCACCGAATACATCGATCTCTATCAGCCCTCGCGCGTCGATCCCGCGGTGCCGATCGAAGACACCATTGGCGCCATCGCTGACATGGTCAAAGCCGGCTATGTGCGCCATATCGGCGTATCGGAAGCTTCGGCCAAGACCGTGCGGCGCGCACATACGACGCATCCGATCACCGCTTTGCAAATCGAGTACTCATTGTTTTCGCGTGGCATCGAGCGCGACATCCTGCCGACCTTGCGCGAGCTCGGCATCGCGCTGGTCGCCTACGGCGTGCTCTCCAACGGACTGATCAGCGACCGCGCCGAAACGGCGAGGACCGCGCCGAGTGAACTGCGCACGCGGCGGCCGCGTTTTGCCGCCGAGAACTTTTCCAGGAACATCGGGCTCGTTCAAGCTTTAAGCAAAATCGCCCGCGACAAAAATGTGTCGACGCAGGCGCTCGCCTTCGCCTGGGTGAAATCGCGCGGCGACGACGTCGTGCCGCTGATCGGCGCGCGGCGCCGCGACCAGCTCAAAGAAGCGCTTCGCGCCGCCGACTTGAAATTATCGGCGGACGACCTCGCCCGCATTGAGCGGGCCGCTCCGGCGGAGGCCGTGGCCGGCGCGCGCTATATGCCCGCTGTACTCGCTCATATGGACAGCGAGCACGCCGGCTGAGGGCCTCGCCGCAGCGCGCCAGCCGCAAAAACGCCTTCATATTGCTGACTGATCCGGGCCAATTCGGTATGCTGCAATCTGGCCCCGACTGGGGCATCGGATGCAGTCCGGGACGCTCAAAGAAGGGGTTTTGCTTGTTGCTGACGCGCCGCTTCGCCGCTGCTGCGATGGCATTGTCGCTGGTCGCCGGCGCATTTTTTGTGGCCCTTCCACCGGAACAGGCGCGCGCCCAAGCTCCATCCGCCGCCTGCGACGACGGAACGAGGCTCGCGATTTTGTCGACGCCGATGGCGCCGTGGAAAGGCATGCCGTTGCGCATCATTGTCGCGTCGGAGAAGCCGATCCAGGGCTCGCTGTCGCTGACCGCGCCCGACGGCAGCGTCGCGGCCAAATCCGACGATCGGCAAGGCGGACCACCCTACTTCTGGTATGCCGAGGTCCCGGCGCCGGCCGTGGGCACGTGGCATGCGACGCTCACGCGCAGCGACGCCGCGCCCGGCTGCGGCGCGGTCACACGCGAGATCGCCGTGCGCGACACGGCCGCGGCGCCACCGGCTCCGGTCGCGGGAAGCTTATGGCCGCTGCACAACGCCTGGAATCGCGCCACAGAAAATCTGTATTCGGCGTGGATCCAGAAACTCTTCGACGGTCCGCTCGACCAGGAACTGTCATGGCCGACGCTCTATAACGTGCTGCGCGACCGCTCGCGCAATGTCCTGTTCGACTATTTCGGCCTCAACGAGGAGGCGGCGAACATGTCGTTCCGCCCCGACTGCGCCGACGCGGTTTACTTCCTGCGTGCCTATTTCGCCTTCAAGATGGGGCTGCCGTTCGGCTATTCGAATTGCTCGCGCGGCGGCAACGGCAAGCCGCCGAAATGCTACGGCTGGTTCACGATCATCAATGCCGAGGCGTCAAAACAGGGCGGGCTCGCAGCTTCGTTCGCCCATTATTTGCCGGCAGTCGGCGATGCCGTTCAGTCCGGCAACGGGCGCGTGGCGGCGAACGACGACAACACCGATTTCTATACCGTACCGCTGACGCAGGATGCGCTGCGGCCGGGGACCGTCTACGCCGATCCTTATGGACACATTTTGATGCTGGTGCGACGCGTGCCGCAAACAGCGATGTCCGCCGGTATCTTCCTTGCCGTCGATGCCGAGCCCGACGGTTCGGTGACACGCAAGCGCTTTTGGCGGGGTAATTTCCTGTTCGTGCACGACCCGACGCTCGGCAGCCCCGGTTTCAAACGCTTCCGGCCGGTCGTGCGCGAAGCCAACGGCACATTGCAGCGCTTGACCAATGCCGAAATCGCGAAGGATTCCGACTACGGCGATTTTTCGCTCGAGCAGTCGCAGCTCAGCGCCCAGGATTTTTACGATCGCATGGATGACGTGATGTCGCCGCAGCCACTCGATCCGATGCGTGCGATGGAAGACGCCATCGCTTCGCTCGAAGAGCAGGTGAACACGCGTGTCACCTCGGTCGAAAACGGACGCAAGTTCCAGAATTCCGGCAAAGGTGACGCGAGCATGCCGGACGGCCCATCGATCTTCGAAACCACCGGCGCTTGGGAAGATTACTCCACGCCGGCGCGCGATTTCCGGTTATTGGTCGCGATCGACGTGGTACGCGGCTTTCCCGATCACGTCGCGCGGCGGCCGGACCGTTATGCTATGCCGCCCGGACAGAGCGTGACCGACGTAAAGGCGCAGTTGCAGGATGCGCTTACCTCGGAGCTTGCGGCGCGCAAATTCACCTATACGCGCAGCGACGGCTCGCGATGGACGCTGACGCTCAAGGATGTGATCGACCGCATGCCGGATTTCGAGATGGCGTACAATCCGAACGATTGCGTCGAGCTGCGCTGGGCGGCGCCGGCGGGCAGCGACGAGGCCTCAACCTGCAAGCGCCATGCGCCGGCGGCGCAGCGTACGAAAATGTCGGACTATCGTGGCTGGTTCCGCGACCGGCATTGGCCGACGCCGTCCGGCGCCTAGCTTCTAAAAAATGAGGATGCTTTGCTTCGCCGCCGGGCTCGTTTTGCTCGTGGCGGGCGCTCCGCTTTTCGCGCAGGACGATCGCATCGTTTTGGCGCTCGACCGGCTGGTTGCCGCTTATCCGGATGCGCTCGCCGCGCATGACGACAAGGTGCTGCGCTGGCGCGACGGCACAATCATGCTGGTGTCCGACGGTAACGACAATAAGCCGTTCGCGGAAACGCTGCGGCACGCTTCCATCGCCGATCAGTTGCGCGTGCCCTATCCGCGCGGCCCGCTGCAAAAGCCGCCAGCCGTCGATGCCGATCCGGGCCGGCGGCGCGACACTGCGTTTTTCACCAAGATGTATGGCGACTGCCAAAAGGACGAGGTGGCGCCGCATCTCGTTTCCGTCGCGTGGCTCCCTAAAACCTGGGGCCAATCAATCCGCATCACATCGGTAAACGGTGTCGATGCGCAATTGCGCGCCGTGTCGGCCGAAATTGACGCGCTGCCCGAATCCATCAAACACGCCGCCTACCCAATCGCCGGCACTTACAATTGCCGCGCCGTCGCGGACACCGGCGCGCCGAGCCCGCACAGCTACGGCATCGCCATCGATCTCAACACCGCGTTCTCGGATTATTGGTATTGGCGGAAGCCGCGCACCGATCCGCTGCCCTATCGTAACCGCATGCCCGCGGAGATCGTCGCGATTTTCGAAAAGCACGGCTTCATTTGGGGCGGGAAATGGTATCACTACGACACCATGCATTTCGAATTCCGGCCCGAACTGCTCGCGCCGGAGTGAGAAAGATGCATGGGGGCCGCGCGCGGCAGCGGGATCGCGGGCGAAAAAACTTTTGCAGGGAGTGAGGGCGGTGGAACTGGGGCTTGCGGGCAAGACAGCGCTGGTTACCGGCGGCAGCAAAGGCATAGGGCTTGAGACGGCGCGTGCGCTGGCGCGCGAGGGCGTGAAAGTTCTGATCTGCGCAAGGCGCGAGTCGGCGCTCGCCGAAGCGGCGCGCGACATCATGGCGACCACGCAGGCGAAGATCGAAACGCATCCGCTCGACGTGACCAAGGTCGAGCAGATCGTGACCATCCCGCAGATCGTGCGCGACAAGCTCGGCCGCATCGACATCCTCGTCAACAATGCCGGCACCGGAACTTACAAGCCGTTTCTCGAAGTCACCGATGAGGAACTGATCGAGGGCATGGCGATCAATTTCTTCGCGCAGTTCCGCATTTGTCAGCGCATCGTGCCGATGATGATCGCGCAGGGTGGCGGCCGCATTCTCAATGTCAGCGGCCAGACCGGCATCATGACCCTCAATCCGCCGTTTCTGTCCTCCTGCACAGGACCCGCGAAATCGGCCGAAATCCGGTTTTCCAAAGTACTCGCCAACGAGCTCGCGCCGCACAATATCCGCGTCAATTGCGTGATCCCGGGCTTCATCAATACGCCGGAGCGCTTCGCCAAATGGGAGCGGGAAATGGCCAAGCGCAAGCTCAGTCCCGAGGATGCCGAACGCGAGCGAGCCGCGTGGTCGAGCAATCAGGGCATGCGCAATACGCGCTGGGGAAAGCCTGAGGAGATAGCCAATCTCATCGTCTTCGCGGTTTCAGACGCGTCGAGCTACATCAACGGCGCCGAGCTCGTCGCCGACAACGCAATGGATAAATCTTAGCGGAATCCGAAATGCCCTGCTTCATCTGCACCGCATGCGGCATGCAATACGCCGAAAGCAAGGAAGCGCCCCCGCATTGCATCATCTGCGAGGAAGAGCGCCAATACATTCCGCCGCGCGGGCAGACCTGGACGACGCTTCAGGCGCTTCGTGAAAGCCACACCAACACTTTCCGCGAATACGAAAAGGACATTATCGGCATCGGCTCAACACCGGCATTCGCGATCGGCCAGCGCGCGCTGCTCGTGCGCACGGAAAAGGGCAATATCCTGTGGGACTGCGTCGCTACGCTCGACGACGCGACCGTGACCATGATCGAGGGTCTCGGCGGCATCGATGCCATCGCGATATCGCATCCGCATTTTTACACGACGATGGTGGAATGGGCGCATGCGTTCAAGGCACGCATTGTTCTGCACGCAGCCGACAAGCAATGGATCATGCGCAACGATGCCGTTATCGAGCTATGGGACGGCGAGACGAAGATGCTTTGGGATGGCGTTGCTCAGGCGATATCCTCACCGTGACAACCGACCGCAAATGGCTGACGTTTATGCGCAGTTATCCGAACTTCATTCCGCTGTCGGCACGCACCGTCGAAAACATCAGCGCGGCGCTCAAACCGTTCGCGTTCGAGACGATCTACGGTCACTACTTCGATCGCGTCATCGGCAAGGACGCCAAAGCCGTATTGGAGGCTTCAGTTACTCGTTATGTAGCAGCGATCGAAGGCAAACGCGGCTACGAATAGGACGTCTCGCAGGCGCACCCTATTTCGTTACAGGCATCTTTCAAATCTTGAACTTTACGCGGATAGTTGCAGACAAAGGTAACGTAAGCGCTAGAAACCGGTTTCTTTCCGCTATGAATTGGAAATTTCCAACATCGTTGGCCGGCTTGTTTCTCGCGTGCACCATTGGCGCGACGATGGCGCAGACAGCGGGACCGCCCGCCGGTTATCAAATCAACACGGATTACACCGCAACGTCACCGGACGGCACGACCACGATCGAGCAATATTCCAAGACCGATGCAGACGGCGACTACACTTGGCAGTTTTGGGCGCGGCACCAAGACAAACTGACCATGCTCGCGCCCGAGCAACCCGACTATCCGGCAGGCTTTCGGTTTACCAACGACTCGCAATGGGTCGTGCGTATGCAAAAGACCGGCTCGGGAGAGCAAAGCCTGTACTTGTACAAATTGGCGCCGCAGGGTTTTGTGACCGCGACGCCGAAGCCGCTCGACGATCTCGCCTGGGCGTATTTCAGCAGCCTTCCCGTTTCCCGGAAGGTCCCGAAACCGGATTTCCATATGCCGGCGGATCTGGTGAAGGGCGTTGACGACAATTATCACTGGATGGGCGAGAACTGGCCCGACAGCCGCTATCTCGTCATCTCATTGTCAGGCAGCGTGTCGCCTAACAGTCACCACGGCCAGATCGATGCGCTGAACGGCTGGCAATGCCGCTACGACCTGCAAACGGGAAAATTCGACGTGCCGTCGGATTTTGCTGCGAACAACGCCACGGCGGTTGTGCCAATTCGCCACTAGACCCTGATCCAATTCGATTGAACCGGATCAGGGTCTAGATCATTTATTTGAGCATGATCTTATCCGAAAACCGGTTTCCACTTTTCGGGATCATGCTCTAGGCCGCGCGCGCAACATTGGCCGTCCCAGCCTTCTCATCCGCAAGGATCATGTCCGCACCTTTTTCGCCGATCATGATCGTTGCCGCATTGGTATTGCCGGAAACGACCGCCGGCATGATCGAAGCGTCGACCACGCGCAACCCTGAGAACCCGCGCACGCGCAGCCGCTCGTCCACCACCGCCTTCGAATCCGGGCCCATGCGGCAGGTGCCAACGGGATGATAGGTGGTGGAGCCGCGGCGGCGGATGAAATCGAGCAGCGCGGCGTCGCTGTCGCATTGCGCGCCCGGCTCGATCTCTTCGACGATATATTTCGCCATGGCGGGCGCCTGAAAGATGCGGCGCATGACGTTGACGCCGGCGGTGATCGTTTCGCAGTCCTTTTGGGTCGCCAAATAATTCGGATTGATGGCCGGCGCCTGCCGCGGATCGGCGGATTTGATGCGCACATAGCCTCGGCTTTCCGGCCGCAGCAGCACACAGTTGCCGGTCACGCCCGGGAACGGGTGCAGGTCGCCGCCGATGGTCCCGGCCGAGAACAGCGAAATCGAGCATTGCGAATCCGGCGTCGCCGAGGTCGGTAGCGCACGCACAAAAACCGCGGAAGAAACCGCGGGCACGGCGAGATAGCCGCGGCGCGTGAGGATGTAGTGCGCGCCGTAAGCGAGCTTGGTGGCCCAGTTACGCGTCACATTGTTGACCGTGGTCGTCTCCTTGCAACGTAAGATGATGCGGCCGGAGAAATGGTCGTTGAGGTCGTTGCCGACGCCCGGTGCATCAGCGACCACGGGTATCCCATGCGATTGCAGCAGCGCCGCTGGACCGAGTCCCGAAAGCTGCAAGAGTTGCGGCGAATTGAACGCTCCCGAAGCGACAATCACCTCGGCATTGGCGCGGGCGCTGCATTTGTCGTTGCCGGCAAGATATTCAATGCCGGTCGCGCGCAGGCCGTCGAAGACGATGCGCGTGGCGAGTGCCTCCGAAACCACCTTGAGATTGGCGCGGCGGCGCGCCTGCTTGAGATACCCAGCCGCGGTCGATGAGCGCACGCCGTTACGCATCGTGGTCTGGTAATAGCCGGCGCCTTCCTGCACCGCGCCGTTGAAATCCTCGTTGAGCGGATAGCCGCATTGCACCGCCGCCTCGACATAAGCGACGGCGAGCGGATGGCGGTCGCGCAAGTCCGAAACCCCAAGCGGCCCACCGGTGCCATGGAATTCATCGGCACCGCGTTCATTGTCTTCCGCTTTGCGGAAATAAGGCAGCACGTCATCGAAACTCCAGCCGGCGTTGCCGAGCTGCCGCCAATGATTGAAGTCCTCCGCCTGGCCGCGGATATAGATCAGCCCGTTGATCGAACTCGATCCGCCAAGAACCTTGCCGCGTGGCGCGATGACATTGCGGTTGTGGCAGCCGGGTTGCGGCTCGGTCGCGTAGCACCAGTTGTAACGCTCATCGGTGAAGAGCCTGCCGAAGCCGAGCGGGATATGGAGCCACGGGTGCCAGTTGCTGGGGCCGGCCTCCAACAAAAGCACACGGTGCTTGCCCGACGCCGTCAGCCGGTTCGCCAGAACGCAGCCGGCACTGCCGGCGCCCACAATAATGAAGTCGAATGTCTCCGAATCCGGCACGTGCTTCCCCCCATCACCAAGTCTTTTTCTTCCAGCGAGTGGGATTCGCCCCATCTGGCCCGCTGCAACAAGAACGAAACTTTATCACACCTCGAAACGAAGGTCTGTGGCGCAGGCGGGATCCGTGAATATTGCAGAACAAATACCGAGGAGGCGCCTCGGTCATCGAATTGCTGCGCAGCGGGGGAGCTGATTGGACAGTCTGTCTGCCGGTCGAATACCCTTGTGGTGCGCGGATACGATCCACGGCGTCGATTGTCGCCGAAAGCGCGATAAGAAGGAGGAACACGATGAAATCCCGGTACGCCTTACTTGGATTACTGCCGGCACTTCTGATCGCCACGCCGGCGCCGGCGCAGGTCACGGTGGACATCACCAAAATCACGTGCCGGCAGTTCATCGCCGGCAAAATCGTCTCGACTAAATCGATCGCACTTTGGTCCAGCGGCTACTACAACGGCAAGGCCGGGAATACCCAGATCGATCTCAGCAAAATGCGACCAAACGCCGACAAAGTCGAAGACTATTGCGCGCTCAATCAGGATGAGACGGTGACGAACGCGGTGACGGCCTTACTCGGCGTGGGCAAATAGACGCCGCTCAGCCCGGGCTACAGCAGATGATCAACACACTGACCGTGGGCGCGTTAGGAAAGGACATAGCCGCGCCGGCGATGGTCGTGCTTGCCGCGGCTTCGAGCGCAGCGTCGGAAATTTCAAAGATAAAAATGTCGTCGTCGCTCTGTTCGGGATCCCCGGCAATATCGGTCATGATACCCTCCTCGCGCCGCCGCCTGGTCCGTCGGCAGGCGCCATCATAGCGGACCAAATGCTGCGCGCTCAATCCGTTACGTCACTGCCTGTTCCTGCATCTGCCGCCCGGCGCGGCGCGCCCAGTTCTCCCAGGCGCGGTTGAGCGAGTAGTCGTTAACACGGGCCGTGATCTTGTCGACTTCGCCCGGCGTAAGGAATTTGATTTCGCCCATCGTCATCGCCTGCATCTGTAATTTGGCGCCGACTTCGAGATAGACCGAGATAAAAACGGCATGCCGCACCGAGCGGCCGACCACGGTGGCGCCATGGCCGCGCATCAAGGCCGTGGGCCGTGCTCCGAGCAACTTCGCCAGATCGCGGCCCATCGCCATGTCGCTGACCAGAAGCGTGGTGTCGCCGAATTTGTCCTGTGAATCCCAGACCGGCACTTCGTGGCCGCATGATGCGCACATATGCAGCAGCGGTTTGAGCTTGGCGCCGGTGACGCCGAACGGGATCACGCTCGGCGAATGGTTGTGCACCACCGCATGCACATCCGGCCGCGCCTCGTAGATCGCACCGTGGATGAAACGCTCCAGATAGGGCGCGCGGCCGCGCTCATCGATGGCGGCGCCGTCGAGGGTGTATTCGACAATATCGTCGCGCTCGATGCGCTCCGGGGCACGGGCGCGGGAGAGCAGGTAATGCTGCGGTTTGTCGGGATGCCGCGCGCTGACATGGCCGAAGGAATCGACGATGCCCTCATTGGCCAGGATGCGGTTGGCGGTGACTATCTCTTCCAGGACGAAATCAAACTTGCTCATTGCGGCATTTCTCCCTATCCGCTCGCAATCCTAGAGCATGATCCCCAAAAAGTGGGAACCGGTTTCCCGCCTTCGCGAAGCCCGCTTAGGCGCGGGCGAAGAAGGGTCGGATAAGGATCATGCGCATAACAAAGATCGCGGCAGCTCGTCGCAAGACTCAATCCCCAATCTGCGCTATGCCTCGCGCGAAAAACCGCTCCGGGGGCTTTTGCCATGTTTCGACGCCATACACTGATCGCCGGCCTCGGCGTCACGCTTGCCGCAGTGCTTGCCGCGACGGCCTTGCGCGCGGCGGCCTATCCCGACCACCCGATCAGAGTCATTGTTGCAGTCCCGGCCGGCGGCGGCGTCGATACGGTGACGCGGCTCGTCACCGCCAAAATGCAGACAATTCTCGGTCAGACAATGGTGGTCGAGAACCGCGCTGGCGTCGGCGGCAGCATCGCCGCCGAATACGTTTTCACCTCACCACCCGACGGCTACACGCTGCTCGCCTCGCAACCGTCGCCGATCACGACCAATCCGTTGCTGTACAAATCGCTCAACTACGATCCGGCGCAGCTTACGCCAGTCGCTGTCATGTCGCACATTCCGAACGTCGTTCTCGTCCGGGAGAATTTTCCGGCCAAGACGGTGGCGGAGCTGATCGCTTACGCCAAGGCCAATCCCGGCAAGATCAATTATGCGTCGCAGGGTATCGGCACCACGTCGCATACCACCGCCGAGCTGTTCCAGAAGCTCACGCAGACCAAACTCGTTCACGTGCCCTATAAAGGCACCGCGCCGGCCCTCAACGATCTGCTCGCCGGTAATGTCGATCTGATGTTCAACGAGCTCGCGTCCTCGCTCGAACTGTACAAGGCGGGCAAGGCGCGCATTCTTGCGGTCACTGTCGCGCACCGCGTTCCGTCGCTCCCCGATATACCAACGCTCGACGAAGCCGGTGTGCATGGCTGCCTGTCCGATACCTGGCATGCGCTCACTGCGCCGCCAAAGACACCCGCCGATGTCGTCGCTACGCTGAATGTCGCGGCTAACAAAGCGATGCAGGATCCCGATCTGCTGGCGCGCTTCAAGGATCTCAGCATCAGCCCCGGCAGCGGCTCACCGGTTGAGGTAGCCGCTTTCATCAAGTCGGAAGATCAGCGCTGGAGCCAGGTGATCCGCGATGCCGGCATTCAGCCGCAGTAACTGACATCGTTTTTTAGCGGCCTCGCTTATTGAAGGGCATTGCGCCCCCGCGCCGCGCTGACACAATAGCGGCATGAAAGTCATCATCATCGGCGGCGGCATCGGCGGGCTGACCACCGCGCTGATGCTGCATGCCCGCGGCATCGATTGCGAAGTGTTCGAGCAAGCGAGCGAAGTTCGCGAGCTCGGCGTCGGCATCAATACGCTGCCGCACGCGATCAAAGAACTGGAAGCGTTGGGACTTTTGCAGCGGCTCGATGCGGTCGCCATCCGCACCTATGAGCTGTTTTACACCAATCGCTTCGGCCAGGAGATCTGGCGCGAGCCGCGCGGGCTCGACGCCGGTTACGACGTGCCGCAATTTTCGATCCATCGCGGCCGTTTGCAGGGCGTGATCCATCAGGCCGTGCGCGAGCGGCTCGGCGATGCGCACATCCATACCGGCCATCGGCTCGACGCATTCCGGCAGGATGACGGAGGGGTCACCGCCTATTTCTTCGACCGCTCCGGCTCGCACCGCGCTACCGCGCAGGGCGACGTTCTGGTCGGCGCCGACGGCATCCATTCCGCGGTGCGCGAGACGCTGTTTCCTAATGAAGGCCCGGCGCACTGGAACGGCGCGATGCTATGGCGCGGCGCCATCGACTGGCCGAAATTCCTGACCGGCCGCTCCATGATCGTTGCCGGCGGCATGGCGGCAAAGCTCGTGGTCTATCCAATTGGCGCCGGAGAGCGCAACGACAGCCGCCTGACCAATTGGGCGGTGGTCGCCAAGATCGGCGACGGCTTGACGCCGCCACCAAACAAGGAGGACTGGTCGCGCGCGGGCCGCATGGAGGATCTGGCGCCGCATATCCGCCGCTTCGAAGTCAGCCACGTCGATGCACAAAAGCTGATCGAAGCAACGGCGGAATTCTGGGAATATCCGATGTGCGATCGCGATCCGCTGCCGCGCTGGTCGCATGGCCGAGTCACGCTGCTTGGCGACGCCGCGCATCCGATGTACCCGGTCGGCTCCAACGGCGCCTCGCAGGCAATCCTCGATGCCCGCGCGCTCGCCGACCGCCTCGTCGAGGCCGAACATCCGCACCATGCGCTGTGGGCCTACGAACAGGATCGCCTGCCGCCCACCGCGCAAATTGTGCAGATGAATCGAACCGGCGGACCGGAAGGCGTGATCGACGCGGTCGAAGCGCTCGCGCCCGACGGCTTCTCCGATATTGACGCCGTGCTGTCTTACGAGGAACGCAAGGCGATCGTGCGCGGCTATGCCGCGACTGCGGGATTTACCCGCGAGCAGGTGAACCGCGCGCCGGCCAGCGCCGCGGCCGCAACACGCTGATGCCCGCGAAAACGGCATCTGCACGCGTTGTTTTTCTTGCCAAGCCGGCCCACAATTGAAAATTCGAGCATCAGGATGTCACGATGAGCCAGCACTCGAATCAAGTCGTCAACGACACGGCCGCACGTTATTTCATGGTCCTCGGCGCCGCTGCAGCCGATCTCTGGAGCAACCTGCCACCGGAACTGCAACATGTTCTGTTCGAACGCGCTATTGTACTCGGCCATCAGCGCGAGAGCGACGAAAGCCTGCGCGAGCAACTGGCAAAATTCCTGCACGACCACAACATGCGCACGGTCGCGCGTTGAGGCAGAAGATCATGTCGAGCAATTCAAACCAACCGGAGCGGCCGCGGTCGGAACCTGAGATCATTCCGCCGGGCCAGAGTGGCGGTCCGCGTTACGGCTACGCCCAGGACTACGGCACGCACCGCGTCTATGTCACCCGCATGGGGCCGTTTGGCTTCGCGCTGATGATGCTGGTGATCGGACTATTCGCCGCAGTCATGCTGCTCGCGCTGATCGGTGCGGCTTTCATATGGATTCCGGTGGTCGCGGTTTTCGTCATTGCTGCGGCAATTTCCGGCCTCTGGCGCCGGCTTTAGCGGGGTATGGATCGCATACACCGCCTATTAACCTTGATGCCTTATGAATTGATTAACCATACCAGAATCCCTGGACATGGCCGGCCGCATCTCCATTGACTAGGCGTGTAGCGGGTTGTTGCGCCGAACAGCGATGATCAGGGCCGATCGGCGCCTCGCCGCTACGAGATAGGCAGTCAATCGAGTGCCGCATGTTCGAAGCGCCGCGCCAAATCAGATCGGCAGTCGTCGGTGACGGCAATTTTGCCGTCGGACTCACGCCGCTTTCCCAAATCGATTTCGAGAAAATCCGGTCGACGTTGTGGCACGGCCGCGCGACGATCCTCTATTCCACCGCCGCCGCGCTGATCCTGGCGCTGCTGCTCCTTCTATTCGTGCCGCCCCAATTTACCGCGGTCACCCAGATTCTCATCGATCCCACCGATTTGCGCGCCGTCGGCAACGACGCGGCGCAGCCGACTGAAATGAACGACGCCGCGCTGATGCAGGTCGAGAGCCAGGTCAATGTGCTGAAATCCGACGCAGTGCTGCGCCGCGTCGTCGCCTCGCAAGGGCTCGACTACGATCCGGAATTCACACGCCCGCCGTCTTTCCTCGGCGTGCTGTTGGGCAAAGACGCCATGCCCGGCGGGCCCGCGCTCGCCGCGCTTGACGAGCTCAAGCGCCGTGTCCAGGTCAAGCGTGCCGAACGTACCTTTGTCATAGAGGTCGACGTCAGCAGCGCCAGTCCGATGAAGGCGGTGCGCATCGCCAATGGCATCGCGCAAGCCTACCTCGACGAAGAGACACAGGAGCGCGCCGACGCCGCCAAGCAGGTGTCGCAATCGCTGTCCGCGCGCTTGCTGGACTTGAAGAACAGCCTGCGCGATGCCGAGGAGAAGGTCGAAGCGTTCAAGGCAAGTAACGGCCTCCTCGCCGCGAACGGCCAGCTCGTCACTGACCAGCAGCTCGCCGATGCCACCAATCAGCTCAGCACCGCACATACCCGCACCGCCGAGGCCAAAGCGCGGTTCGACCAGATCGAGGCTGTGCAGCAAAGCAAGGACGAGATCGGCGCATTTCCGGAGGCGCTGCAATCGCCGGCCGTCGCGGCGCTTCGCGCCCAATATGCCGAGGTGATGCGCCGCGAGGCCGAGCAGACCGCTACGCTCGGTTCGCTGCATCCGGCGGTGATCGACATTCAGGCGCAGGCTGACCGGCTGCACAGAATAATCGGCGACGAGGTCCAGCGTACCGCGGTTTCCGCCCGCACAGAATATGAAACCGCCAAAGCGAGCGAACAGACCCTCGCAGGCAGCCTCGACAAGCTCAAGCAAGCCGCTGTCTCGAGCAACCAGGCCATGGTCGGCTTACGCGATCTCGAACGCGACGCGCAGGCGAACCGCGATATCTATCAGGCCTTCCTGGTGCGCGCGCGCGAAACCGGCGAGCAGGAACAGCTCGACACCAAGAATATCCGCATCCTGTCCAAGGCCGACCTGCCGCAGCGGCGCAGCTCGCCGCCGCCGACGCTGATCATCGCGCTGGGCGCCATGATGCTCGGCGCCGTCGCCGGCACCGGCATTGTATTCTTGCGGCCGCAGGATCGAGCGGGCGCGCCAAGCCTCGGCATCGGCGATGCGCTGCGCCGGCT
>Ga0181537_10000407_pt1 | contig 40603 bp, 35 predicted proteins | sample PEATcosm2014_Bin_39_FD_119765 | JGI IMG/M metagenome (GOLD analysis project Ga0181537, IMG submission 119765) | Peatland microbial communities from MTU Mesocosm Facility, Houghton, MI, USA - PEATcosm2014_Bin23_10_metaG | ecosystem: Environmental > Terrestrial > Soil > Wetlands > Peat | place... | reverse complement strand
GACGGTTTTTAGAATCGCATTAAGAAAGTTCGGTCCTACGGCAAAGGCGGCGTTCAATGGGAGTAGCGGCTATCATACGGATGGGCGGTGGCATAGTCGCGGGCGCTACCTGGACTACGCTGCCGAGAGCCGCTCGCTCGCGACACTTGAGCGTCTCGTCCATTATAAGCGGTTCGACTGCTTAGAACCGCACGTCATTTACACGGTCGAGGTCCCCAATGATCAAATCGACACGGTGCTCTCACCTCCGCGAGGGTGGGATGGCGATGACCTGCTGGCCGCTGCCCAGGCAATTGGGAACAATTGGTGCGACAAAGCCGCAAGTCCCGCTTTACAAGTGCCAAGCGCCGTCACCATTGGTGAAAACAATCTGATGCTGAACAGTCGCCATCCGGCTTGGGACTGGAAGTGGGTGGTTTCCGCTGCAATTCCCTTCGATTTTGACGCTCGCTTAACCGAATTGCTGAAGCGTTAACCCTCCATACTCAGACATTCGTCCGCGATGGAGTGATCTTCGCTTTCAAATTGGTGCTGTCTTTGCTTCCGCGGGCATCGGACAAGCACTTGTCCGAGGAAACAAAGTTCACTCCATCGAGTTGAACCAGTAGGTTTTCTAAGAGCCCAATCCTTAGAGCCTTAAAAATCTGACCACCGGCCGATTTTTAAAAATGGAGTGATCTTTGCTTCTAACTTTTCGGAAGGAAATATAGCTCCATCCCGAACGGACATCCACCCTTATGCCACTCATTTTGGTTTACGCCGCCAGGTCCAACTCCAAATAGGCCGGCTTATTCTGGGGGCATTTCGAGAGAGAATCCAACCGCAGCGGCGATGGCGCCTGATCTACGGTTAAAAAGCGAATATATCTCCTCTTCCCCGATATCCTGAAACACGTACCCTTCTTTGCATCGTATCAGTAGGTCAGCCACGAAGTATTCTAGCCTCCAGCCAAAGTTGCTCCCAGTGGCCTCCGAACTCAAGTCTAGCACGGAAGGAGCGTAATTCTTAGGCCTTTCCTTTAGCCGCGCGATAACATCGCCGGCCGGCACAATCCTCGTCGCAAAACTGTAATTTCGAATTTTACGCGACTCTGGCCTAAGAGGATAGCTTTGGTTCAACGGAAGATGAGCTGGGTTGTAAAATTGATAATAGACCGGAATCTTCCGTTCCTTCACCCAGTGCTCGATCGCCTTGAATTGCTCGTCATCGTTCGAAAGCGCCCCGTATCGGCAGGTCTCATCGAACGTGTAGTTGGTTTTTACGTAAAGTGGGGGAGTTGATTCGGGGTCTGCTAGCCTGGCGAAGCCGGTTTGGTAGTCGATTTCCAGATCTTCCTTCACCACGCCAGCCTTAGGATAAAGCCTTTTGGACTGGAGGACAGCGGCCTTCGAACGTAGCACCTTACCGTTCTTTCGGTAGTGAACCAACAGGCCAATATCCGCGATTTCCCATTTTCCGTAGAAATGCCTAAGTCCACCGAGAAAGTGTGTGTCGACACGAACTGTCCAACCAGAGTCGAGTATCTGAGGGGCGCTGTATTGGGTCAGATGATCTATCAAAGCCATGTCTAACGAGGGCTCTGTCACGTTGGGAACAACGCTCATCGTCCGAGCCAATTTCCTGTTGCATTGAGCAAACACGGTTCGAAACCATCGTATTACGTCCGCCGGAATCGGTAAGGGTGACATGGTTTTGGAGACGGCGAATTTGTCGCAGGAATCGCGTCCAAAGGCGAGTCGCGGAGTCGAAGTCGACGAAACTTCCACATTTTCGCTTTCAGAGTGGATTTCCTGTCAAGTGGCTATTTTTTAAGCGGCTTTCCTCGATTTTATTCGTATGTAATGGTAACCTATTGACCATTATAAAATACCTCTTATGGTAATGTCTTAACCATTAACAAAGATGCACTCTAAACGTAACGCCGCGTCCAATATGCTAGGGTATGCACCGCTTCCATGAGGGGCCGAACAACCAACAGACAAAGACCCGCTTTTGGAGTGCGACTTTGCAGCGTTAGGAGGGAGTGCGGTCTCACCCAAGAAGCACTTGCCGCCCGGCTCGGAGTCGACCGGAGCCTTGTTCGCTATTATGAGCGAGACTCGGAAAATCCAAAGATGGAGTTTGTTGGAAAATGCGCGGCAGCTCTTGGCGTTCCGATCGAGGTCCTTTGGGGCAATCTCGCCAATCGCAAATTAGACACGCATGGTCCGGCGGACGCCCTCAATCGCTTTTACTGGAGCCTGCGGAAGCTTCCGGCAGCAAAGCTCCAGTTTGTCCTGCGTCTCTTTTCGCGCCAGTTGGCCGAGCTGCGGAAGGAGCAACGCTGACGTGATCCTGAGGGCTGGCTGCCCATACTTATCCGGACGCCTATTTCTACAGACCAACTTATGAAACGTTACAACACTGACCCTCGACCCAACTATTTTGGTTCCGCCCTTAGGAAAACGCGTGAGGGAGTGGGCCTCTCGCTGCGCCGAATAGCCGATTCTTCTGGAATCTCACCCACCTTTCTTTCCGACATTGAGCATGGGCGCAGAATGCCGTCCAGGGAGATAGTCGGAAAACTGGCCGCCGCGATGGAACTGCCCGCTAGCGACTTGTTAAAGTTGGATCCACGGGAGAGTCTGGATGAGATCGTACCCGAGGTTCTCGCCAGTCCCGAAACAGGTGTCGCGCTTGCTGCTGTTTGCAGACGGCTAAGGGATGGTAAAATTAGCCGCCGAGAGCTGAATCGGTTTGCTGGGTGCAAAGGGGGCTGACGTAGCTCGCTAAATACCGACCTGCCACTTTAGTGCATTTTCAGCTTGTCGGCGGTTTCGTCCTGAACTTTCTCAGGACAATGTCGCAGATCTTTATACCGCATTGCGACCACGTACGCGCATACACGTTCCCTCTCGTGCGTTCATTGCTGGATGGCGCGGTGGGTATTCCAAGCACTCTAAAGACAATTCCCCCGCCTTACCGTGATGGCCTTGTAGCTACGCTCGCCACCGAGCTCGCGAACATCACTGCGGTCATCCTTCAACTGGGAAAGAAAACTTCCTACAATTGCAGAATCCAGGAGCAACTGCTCGAACTGCATGGCGGCAGTTCATACTACGCAGCGATCACAAAGCTTCGGTCGGTGGGAGCGGAGCGAAATAGAGTGACAGATGAGTTGAGGAGATTGGAACGCCTCGCCTATACGGTGAGCGACCGATTCCCCGAGGCTATTCCTGGATCTGTCATCGAGGCGGGGGAGTACGGCGCGACCACTCGTTGGCGATATGACATCATACCGGCGGAGCGGATAGACTATATCCGCGCGCATCTCGGGGAGGTTATGAGCCGTGAAAAGGAATTGAAGTGCGAAGTCGACGTCTTGCATCAGGCATTTCTGGATCATGGAACAGCAACTAAGAATCTGCCTGGTTATCGCGCAGATTTTGCGCGTTTATCCTGGAAGCAGATTAGGGCTGATTTCACCATCAGCCCGGGGACCCAGGCGTCGGGGGCCGCCCTTTTTCTGCGGAATATCAACTATTCGTGGTGGGTTTCCTTCACCAATGCGTTTGAGGAGGCCGTTGAAAGCGACGGACTAAGACGCCTAGACAGGATGGCGCTTCGTGATCCGCCGGTGCTTAGGGAAATTCGAGAATTGTGCGGCGGAAAATCCAACTGGTATCGTTCCGCCTCGGAATACTTTCGGGAGCATTCACATGAATGGGGAATGGTAAAGAGGACGCCCAAGGCCCTAAAACGCGTCCGTAAGGACCTTATTTCTCAAGACCAGGAATCCATGGAGTGGCTCAAGACAAAGGATCGCGCAGCCAATTTCTATAGCCTCTGGATAAGAAACCTGAATCGAGACGTAGAAAGGAGTGATAAGGAAGGTTACTGGTTCCCCTCGACCATCGAGCGAGAATGGCTGCGTTCGAACTTTGAACGTTTTTGTACTGGACCGGTTTTTGAAAATGAAGATTGGCGGTTCAACGAGCTGTCATGGTGTTTGTCACAGGAGCACTCCGATCTCTATGATTTCGTGCCGTTAGTGAGTCATCATCAGAATCTGGAGGCATGGGAAGCTCATCGTGCCAAATGGTGGGCCGAAATCGAAGCCGCCAGGCTAGGTGTTCCTCAGGGTCCCAAAATTGCTGAGAATTTGGGACCCGGAAGTGCTGGCGGAAATGCGCAGACCGACGCAATTCAGGCCGGTGCTGTCGAGATCATTAAGCATTCCGTCTGCAAGTGTAAGCGGACTACGCGAAAAGCGCGTACACGAAGCCGACGATAGAGCCGTCGGGCTTGCTCCTACGGACTCTGGCGAGGCGAGTAGAAAACTATCAAAGAGATTTTCCTTTCGTCCGCAGTGGATGGATTCACGCCGGTGCATAGGTCCCTTTTGGGAATTCTATTCTCCAAAGGCTCAGAGAGTGGTCCGGCTACGTGGCGATCTTTTGTACTACCTATGGATTCTCCTGGAGAGCGATCCGAACTATGTCGCCCTTTGCGAGCATCCAGTCAGCTTTCGAACGCGAGTGGGGGGTAAGTGGACATGGGCTGAATTTCACGCATGGGCGCTGGATGCCGCCGGAGAGGATCACTTTTTCACCGTCGCGTATCGTCGCAGCCTGGTAGGTGGTGACAGTAAGGGGTTCTGCGTCCGTCAGATGTATGCGTGTTGCCTTTGGGCCGAGGCGAACAACGTCAGGTACTCGGTTTCCACAGACCAGTTCATATGGCGGCAACCCCAGCTGCTTTCGAATTGGGCATACGTGCTTCGCTTTCTAAACGGATCGTTCACGACAGCCGACCTGGAATTGGGAGACCGAATTGGCCGGTTCGTTGCCGCAACGGGAAACACGACGTTAGGCGACATAAAGAGCGCCTTTGTCGAGGTCGATCCGACGAGCGTCGAGGCCGCGCTCTTTCTTCAAATTCACTGCGGAGCACTCGCGGCCGACCTCGGGACCGAAGCGCTCAGCCGTAAAACGAAAATCAGAAGAATCCCACGATGAAATGAGATACACCAATATTGATCTAGTTCCCGAATACGAGGCGCGAAGCTCGTGCCTCAATCCGCGTGAAAAAAGCAGGCTAATCATTGAAGCATTCAAGCGACTCCAAATTGATGCTTTCCTACTGGATGTACATATAGTCTGTCGCGTTCAAAAGAATGGCCGAAAGGAAGCTAAGACCTTTTTGGAGGTACTCCAATGAACGGGATGGTCACGCGTCGCTGGCGCCACAATTTCACTCCGTCCGAACGTCGCACCGAGGCGTGGCCGCTAGCCAATAGCTCCAACCGCTCCCAAGAGGATCGCGACCTCTACGAGCGCCGTTACCAGGCGATTTGCGGGTATATCCGTGGTGAGCCTCTCGCAAGCCTACGACAGAAATGGAAGCTCTCACGATGGGAGATCATACGTTTGTGCAAGCGGTGTCTTTCGATCCATCCGGACGGCCGCCTCTGGGGCTTCCGGGCATTACTTCCTGAAATACGCGTTCGCATCTATACCAGGATCGCCCAACCCAAAGAAACCAAGGCATCAAGGCGCCTTGGATTTGGAGGACTGTTAGAACGGCTATTTTGCAGGGCCCCGGAGATCCGAAGAAAGGTCTACGCGCACGCTCTAAGGAAAAACCCGGGCGCCAACGAAGCGTGGGTTCCTGTTGCGTCGAGTCACAGGATTTTCATCGAAGCCTGCCGCGAAGCTGGAGTTTCTACCTCCGAATATCCCTTCAATACAAAGTACCTCGGAATACGGAGCCTGGCTAGCCATCTGAAGGGACTTTTTACCTCGGACCTGAAGGCGGCCGTCCTCGCCACCTTTGGGCACGATGCTGCCAGGGCCCTCAAAACAGGCACGGGAGAGCCACCACGGACAGCGGTCACGCTGCCATATCAACGTGTACAATTTGACGGTCACCGGATCGACGGCATCTACACGCTCTTAATTCCTCATCCGAAAGGCGGCTTTACCGAGGTCACCGTGGACCGTCCTTGGCTTCTCGTTATCCAGGACGTCGTGACTCGGGCGATCCTCGGCTGGCACCTTAGCATAGGATCGGAATACACGAAATACGACGTCCTGAAGTGCGTTCGGAATGCGATCGAGCCGTGGACGCCTCGCGTACTGACAATCCCCAATCTCACCTATCACAAGGACGGTGGCATGCCATCCCAAGTGTTTGAAAAGCTACAGTGGGCGTTCTGGGCCGAGCTCGGCTATGATAATGCAAAATCTCATCTGTGCGATTGGGTAAGAGCGCAGATAACGTTGGTCTTGAATGCCGCGGTCAATCCAGGACCCGTAAAGGTGCCTGAGCGCCGGGGTATTCTGGAGGCCCTTTTCCGGGTGTTGGAGGAAAGATATCTCCACCGGATGCCGAATACGACCGGAAGCGACCCGAAAGACCACCGTCGTGACAACCCGGAGAAGGCAGCGCTCAGGTTCCACATCTCTTTGGCCCATCTGGAGGAACTCTTGAGCGTGATTATCTCAAACTATAATGGGCAACCCAACGATGCGCTCAGCTGGAGGTCTCCGCTCGAGCAGCTTCGTTTCTTCATCGAAGAGGAGGGTTCCGTAATCCTCCGCCTGCGCGTCGAGGAGCGCGCGCGTATCAATCTACTCGCCATGCAGACTACGCGCACAGTTCGGGGCAGCATTAAACACGGCCGGCGGCCCTACATCCAGTACGAGGACGAACGCTACACCAACGAAGTTCTTGCCCGTTCGCCCGACTTAATTGGCACGGAACTCACCCTCATCGTCAACACGGACGAAATTCGGTCTCTGAGAGCATTCCTTCCAAACGGCGCCGAACTTGGGGTGCTGTGTGCCATGGGAAAGTGGTCCCAGACACCCCATAGCCTTACGACGAGGAAGGCCGCAAACAGCCGCCGTGCCCTCAAGGTCCAGCATAACGTAGCGCCGGGAAATGCAGATCCGGTCCATGTGCTAATGGATGCGTACAGCAAAGCAGCTCTCACGAGCAAACGCGCTGCGACGAAATATGAGCAGACGCGGCAAAATGCCGGCTTACCCGAAACCTTTCATCCGGCGATACCTGCAGCTGCCAAGGAATTCGAAGCTCCAAAGCTTCCGATTTCAAAACTTAGGTCCAAGCAGCGTTCAGTCCTTTATTGAGTTATGAGCCTTTACGAATCTCAACCGCGGGAAGATCCGCGCCCGTACGTCCCGGAAGACGATCATCCCATACAGTCTAAGCGCTATGTTATCACAACGCCACAGGTGGAGGCCTTGTGCTCAGAGGCCGTAAACCTCGTCAACAACCGCACACCCGGCGGCCTTTTCTGGGCACCACCGCGAACGGGCAAGACATGCAGTCTCGATATTCTTCTACTCGAATATTCGACAGTCTTCCCAGGGATGCCCGTTCTGATACTTCCAGTTTGGGAATACACGGTGGCCAGGGAAGGGCCCTTTCTGGAGGACCTGCTTAAGGCTGCTGGGCATGCGATCGTCAAGAAGGGCAAACCCGAGGAAAAGCGCGATCGGCTGGTAGAACTCATGGCCGAGCGGGCTATTGAGTCGGGCAAAGGGAGAATTGTCCTCATAGTAGACGAAGCGCAGCAGCTTCATGAAAAGCACTACAAGTGGCTTATGGGGATTCACAACCTGCTCGCCATGCGCGGTGTGCATTTAATCACCCTCCTTGTGGGTCAACACCAGCTTCTCCATCAGCGCAACGCGTTCCTACGCAGCGAAAAGGAGAACATTGTGGGCCGATTCATGGTCCAGATGTTTCAGTTTCACGGGATTCAAAACGATGAGGAGATGGCGGAATCCCTCGGCGCCTACGACGTCGATGAATATCCGCCCGGGAGTGGCTGGTCCTACAGCCGATACTATGCTCCGCGACTCTTTGCCGAAGGATGGCGGCTCAAAACCCTGGCGCCGCTCCTCTGGGAATGTTTTTACGCGGCCAGGAAACTAGCGCCCGAAGGCAAGGCTCCGAAAGACGTCCAAATGCAGTACTTCTGCCGCACCGTTGAGTACATTCTCATCAACCTGCATACGGTCGACATTCGCGACCATGAGGCAGTTCGCAAGCTGGCGACGACCGGGATCGCCGCATCGGGGTACATTCAGGTCCTCCTTCTTTGAGCCATGCGCCAAGATTCCCGACAATATGTTTGTTGGAGGGTAGGGCAGACTCACCCATTCGAATCAGCATGGTCGCTCTTCAACAAATTCTGCAGATGGAATAGCGCCCGGTACGCGGAAGTTTGGTCTCTATTCTCGGTAAACACGCAACCGTGTCCCTCCAAATCGCGTTTTGTGCTCTCGAACCCGAATTGGATAGATCACCAGAAATTTGAGTCGTTGCTACGACTAACGCCCGAAAACGCTCTCAGGGCTTTCATTAGCAAGTACCTTGGCGGCAACTCTGCGGCCGCCCTCCTGAGTTCCAATACGTACGTTCGGTTTTGCCCCAAGTGCGTCGCCCGCGGATTTCACAGTCCATTGCACGACCTCTTGTTTGTTCAAACGTGTCCCATTCATAGGGAGCCGCTACTTTCCAGATGTCCTAGATGTTCGGAACGAATAGAGCATGCCCTTCCGAGGATCGCGAATCACGACCCCTACGGATGCAAATGCGGCCATCTTTTGTGGTCGACGGAACACTCGACGGCGTTTGACGCCAACGAAGTCAAGGCCCTGCGAATGACCGCCGATTGGGTTGAACGGGCCCGGCCAACCATCTTGGGCAACTTGTCAGTGTTCTGCCGAAGCGGAGATGCTGCTGAGTGGCGTGCAACCCATGTGGCAAGCCTTGCTAAATACATCGCCGACATCGATCCGTCATTGGCTCCCCCTCCATTCATCCTGCGCTCCGAAGCACAACGGCCGACAAACACTTTGCTAACCGCAGGCTCGGATGAGGATCGCGAATGTGCCCCCGACTCCCAGCACCTGATTTCGATTTACAAAGCAGTGGCGCGACGCATTACCCGGATAGTTCGACGAAAGTTGGCAGCCGCTCATCATTCGAACCGCCGGTTCTGCATGGCGACACGGACTGCGATCAGCCGCGAACCCGCGAACATAGCTCTCTTTTCATGGCGTATGTTCTGGGAGGGCCTGGGACGAAATGAATCGAATGTTCTATTCACAAGGACACCGAAGGACCGATGGCGTCAGCAGGTGCTGGACCGCGCAACACGAATGTTTGCGGAGACTGCCGATTCGAAGGCGGCACGGTGGTCGAGATGGACGGACAGCCACCTCTTCGCGGCGGCATGTCTGGGAACCCTCGTCGAATGCATTAAGCGATCCGGAGAGGTGGAGAGCACCGAGTATGCCGGCGAATTGGCAAGCTCCCTAACTTGCGAATTTGTGCCGTTTTGCCTTTCGAGCAAAGGTGTTCCCCGGAAACCTGGGCAGACACTGCATCTCGTGGTTGCGGAGGAATTCTCCGCGCTGCGTGCATTTCTCGCATGATGAAGCTGACATACTCGCCGAGACTGGGTCCTCCACTTGATTTGCGAATCTGTTGGCGTAAGGACCTCGCCGTGCCGCACGAATCGCTTTGGGGAAGGCTGAACAAGCTAAGCCTTCTAAATCAGATTTCCGGAAAGGAGGTCGAGCAGCTCCTGATGGATAAGAATAGACCGCGCGAGCACAGTTATAGCCGTGGATGGGATGCCGGAGACCTACGCGTCCGTGCGCGGTACGACGAGGGGAAGCTGAGAGCATTGTCCCATCCTCGTTCACCGCTGACGAAAGGAACCATATCCGACTACATCGAGAGCACGGACGACTCCCGATACGACCGCGACTGCTGGTCCGTATCGGTCTTGCGATTCTGTCCCAAGTGCATCCGGGTGGGAGTCCACGTCACGTATTTCCAACTGCCGCTTGTTCGCTCCTGTCCCGTTCATGGTATACTGCTCAAAACCGCGTGTCCTTCCTGTCGAAAATCCATACCTTACGAGCTATCGGAAAAAAAGCCCGAGGGCGCTTTCCAATGCCATTGCGGGCATCAACTGTGGAATTGGCAGCGCAATCCTCTGTCGCAGGTCACCGATGATCTCATAACGGGTCACGAGCGGGCAGGGGCCTGGGTGGCAAAAACCTGTAGTTCGAGAACCGTTCTACACTATTGCTGGGACGGAGCCGCAGATGATGACCCTAAAAAGACTTACGTCGCTGAAGGATTCACGAGGCTCGCAACATTTTTTCCAATGGCGATTCCGGGTCTCGATCGTCTTCCAAACAACTATGAGGAGGATCTATCGCACCTCATCTCGACGAAACTTTTTTCAGAGCAGAGCCGATCGCGAACCCGCGGGGTTTTTACTAATAAGCCTCGGCTGGTCGCGACCTACAAGAGCATTTGCCGCCATTTCTATCGCCGTGAATTCAGAGCGCACCGCAGTTCAATCCAGGCCGTCGCGAAGATTAGGTCGGGAGTAACCAGCAATCTGGACGGACTGCTCTCGTGGCCTTGTGCCTTCGCTCCTATCGCGATGGCGTTTGTCCTTTGGCGGATGTATTGGGAGACGTTGTTATCACCTGACGAGCTTTTACGCCCGCGGGTGAGCGTTAGACGTCTCGACTTCAGCACTGAAAGAATTCACTGGAAGCAACGGCTGGTCGACAGAGTCCGGAAGAATTTTGGAACCATGAAAAAGGGTATCGCCCGACCGATTGCTGACGAAATAGACCTCCGTTGGTTCGGCGAAGTTTGCATTCGAACGTTCGACGAATGCCTGGTCAGCGTCCTTAGGGCACAAAAGGGGTCGAGAAAGAATGACCTTACGAGGGGGTACGTATATACTAACTGGATCAGAGGCTCGCTGGTCCCGCTGATGCTGGCGGACGTCCGCGAGGATGGCAGCGTCATCCTTCACTGGTACTATCCTTATGGAAGGCCTATCCGAGAGCGTAACTATTTCGAATCGTTGGTTCGCAAAGCCCCTTCGAAAGGCGAATCGAACAAATTTGCCGAAGCCCTCGATTTGGACGGCCGGAAGCTCCTGGAGGCGGTAAGCCGCAGCCTTCGTTAACTCTTCCTGCAGCTACAAAGGGACATGGAGTCGCGGACGTTTGTCATTCTCCCGGAAGCTAGGGACTCCCGACTTCCGATTGCTAAGCCGCCCTTATCGGGCCGCGGTTCTTCCTCAGGATACCACGCAATCGGTCGTTATCCGCTCGCATGAAGAATTTCGCCCATTCATCGGGCTCGAACCCTTTTTGAATCCAATGAACCCAACAGCCAAGTGCGCACTGTTGGCTATATTGCACATTCAGCGGATGGGGCCTCAGGCCTGTCTCCTTGTCGCAGCGGATGGTCCCCCGCCATAGAATGGCGCCCAGTTGGTCCGTGATCGTCAGGTGGTCGCCTTCGCAAATCATCTCCAATGCCTCCCGGCCGTGTCGGCAGTCGTCCTCCACCATCCAAATGACGCCTCCAGTGCCCGTTTCGAAAAAATCGACCAGTTCACCCTCGATTCGCCTCCTTTTGTCGGGTGGCGCCTGCTTTGGCATTTCGAGCGCGAATGTAATGGTTTCAACGGTGTAACCGTCCGCACCGAGGCGAATGCTCAACACCCCAGGAGTCCAAGTGCTGTTCATCGGATCGCTCTGGGATATGATTTCAAGTGTCGACGGCTTGAAAGTCTTCGCCAACTCGATGACGCGCTCGGTTAACGGCTTTCCTACCTCGGCGGGCAGAAGAGTAAAGCTAGTTCCGGAGGATCGCCATTTTGCCTGCGAGAGGGGTGGGTACAAACACATCAGCCGCCTGGCACGTGCGCGAAAGTGTTTTCCAAGCGACGAATCGCGCCTCAGGCTCACAACGGCGGATCTAACGTCGATCGATGCGCGGTAAAGCGCAGCGACGTCGTGCCTCGTAGGCGAGAGCGCCCAGCTAATGAGAGAATGGACGTCCTTGCGGACTTTAGCGGGGAAAGCGCTCCACTCGCGCAGCCCAGCCGGCCGGCCCGAGAATTGCGGCTGGCGATTCCGCCCTAGGAGAGACCCTAGAAGTCCTTCAGCCAAGCGAGCGGTGGCCAAATCGTTTGCCGCCGCATCCACGATACGTTTCAGTGACTTCTCGGGCGCTATAGAGATTTCGCGGCTCGGCTTCGGGTCCACTGCTTTCAGCGATGGTGCCTTTTTCCTAAGGCGTGCCCGCACCATATTCATCGAAGGCGCCTATCCATTTGGCCATTCCGCCAGCATAACCTTCCCAAAGGATAGCTCCTTATCGCGGCGGAGACTTTGAATCGGAGTGGCACCACTAAGCACAGGATTTGGCCGAGTCAGCCACCGCCCCCATCCGCCTGACCAGGACTCCGGCAATCCCATCTCGATCCAACGGCGCAGGTCGTCGAGCCGTCTTCGCATCTCCAATGCCGCTTCAGGTTGATGAAGCCCCAATACTTTTCGCTCCGAAATATTGAGCAGCAACGCCAAATCGGCCGCTGACAATCGGGATTCCTTCATAATTTGTCTAAACCCCGGTATTCGTGAAGGGCCGCCCGTATGCCACAAAGCCCGGCATATAACTTCAGAATGTCTTGCCTCGGCGTTCTCGAAACGACCGTCGAATTCCGCCAGCACGTGTAGGCGTACCCGAAGCCGCTTTGCGGCCTCTTCAAGAGCTGGCTTGTCTGCCGCCAGATCGAGATCACCCCACCAAACTTTCCCGCGGGTTCGGCAGAAGACGTTGGCATTCGGCACAAATTGATTTTCCGGATTTGCATCCCTGTATCGCGATTTGCTCCCAAAGCAGCGGCCGAAACCAAGTCCACACTCAGAGAACACCCGTCGATCTCTGCGAAAAGCCTTGAATTCGAGATCCACCGCAAGGGGCGGCCCCTTGAGTTCTATGACGGCCGTCCCCTCGAAGTCTTTAGGGCGCTCATTGAGACGAACCATTTGGGAGTACCGCAGTTGCCGACATTGTTAGGCGCCGTCGATCATCCCGCTCTCAGCCTTCTTTCCATGCCTCTACCTTTTCGTCCGCCGGAAAGGCGAACAGAGCCATGGGCCGGAATCGTAGATCGGTCACACGATGGACTTCCACCAACGCCAGCTTTAGCTGCCACAGTTGGAACAGCTCGATGAGGAGGGATACTGGCACGGACCGTTTCACCCCAAAGGGAACGTTTTTCGCGATCAACTCGTGCTGAAAATAGCCAAATGAAAACACCGCCATGTAAAAGCCGGTCGGATCCACCTGATCGTCCTCCTGGGTATAGATCCATTGATGCAGCAGTTCTTCCGGTACATCGACATTCTTTGCATCCCAATGGTTCTTGATCCAGCCGCAGCTGCGATCGAGCAGGTGTCGCGAGGTTTTCTGTACCATGTGTGAAGTCCACACACTTTCATGGGCCTAATCCGGTAGAGTCAAGGTGTGAAGTTCACACGCTTTGAAAAAGACTACCGTTAAATCAGCCAGAAACGTTATCGGCCCTGCAGTACGAAAGATACGGTTGGCTCAAAGGACACCCGTCAGCCAGCTTGACCTTTCGGGAAGACTCGCCGCGCAGGGAGTCGTGATGGATCGAACGGCTGTCGCTCGAATTGAGAGTGGCGAGCGCTACGTTCTCGACTACGAAGCCGCAGGCATAGCTCGGGCCTTTAGAGTGCCCATCCAGGACCTCTTTCCGCGGAAGAGGGCCTAGGTCAGCGTTTTACCTCCAATTGGCTTGAGTGGGCACAGAAGAAGTAGCTGATGTTTAGTCGGTTATATTAGTTTACGAAGTTTACGGTCCCCATGGCGTTCCACAAAGGGGGCTACGTCCGGTTCGGTATGTCGTAAGGTGCATAAACGAATATATTAGCGCAGCAGTTGACGCATTGAAATACGAACCCTTTGGCTTGTTTCTAATGCCTAAGAGAAGCTCATGTTAGCGTCGTTTCCTTACCTTGCTTAATCTGTAAATAAGCGCCTTTCTTTATGATCTTATTAACGCCCGCCCTCTCACAAGATCACTGACTATGTCTTCGTTAAAAGCACGGAATGAAAAAGTGGCGAATCTTACAGCGCTCGCGAGTCGACAAGCGGAAAAAACCCGCTCGAAGGCTGCACAATTTGTGAAGCAGCATCGCAGACTGATAAGGCGAGCGATTAGAAAAGGTCATTCGCTTGCTGCCATTTCTTCGGCTACGGGATTCAGTTCACGAACTCTCCAGAAACATCTTAGCAATGCAGGGTTGTTTTTCAGGAGGCCGCGAAAAAAGAGAGGCACTGTAATCAGGCCGTATAAACCCAGAAAAATGGGCGCGAGAGAAGGGTTCGTACCTAACGTCTGATAAAATACGTTATCAGACGTTGACCGATTTCCTGCCTAAAATACAAGGAGGGCATGGAAAATGGGGTTTTGGCGGTTCGGCCGCCCGAGGCGTTGACCGGTGAGGATTTCGCGCGGCTTGCCGACGTGCCCCCAGAGGCCGAATGGTTCGCCAACCTGACGAACGCTAACACCCGGAGGGCCTACAAGAGCGACGTGAGGTCGTTCATGGGATTTCTCGGCATTGAGAAGGGTCAGGACCTGAGAAAGGTGGTCCGAGCCCATGTCCTGGCCTGGCGGAAGGCGATCGCGACCCAGGCCCCAGCGACGGTCCGTCGGAAGCTGGCGGCCGTTTCCTCCCTTTTTGACTACCTGTGCGACCGGAATGCCGTCCAAGGGAACCCGGTTTCCAGCGTCCAGCGCCCCAAGGAGGGCGCGAACCAAGGAAAGACCCCGGCAATCAGCGATAGACAGGCTAGGAGGCTCTTGGAGGCTCCCGGGGATGGCACGGTAGGCTCTCTCCGGGATCGGGCTATTTTGGCCATCTTTCTGTACCAGGCGCTTCGGAGAGCAGAAGCGGCAGGGCTTAGGGTAGGGGACATGGTGGATCGAAGAGGAATCCCGCACTTTACCGTCCGCGGCAAAGGCGGGAAAATCCGCTACCTGCCCGCCCACCCAATCGCGGTCGCGGCCGTCGGCGAGTACGTGAAGGCGGCCGGCCACGGGAAGGAGCAGGGTGGGGCGCTCTTCCGACCGCTGCGCAACCGGAGCTCAGCCGCCGGCACCGAGGCTGCCCTGTCGCCGGATTCCCTTTGGCGGATCGTAATGGGGTACGCGAAGGAGGTCGGCATCGACGTGGCTGGCTTCGGGCCGCATTCGCTCCGGGCCACGTCGGCCACGAACGCCCTTGAGCACGGCGCCGACATCGCGGCGGTTTCCGAATGGCTGGGGCACGCGAGCATTACGACAACCAGGCTTTACGACAAACGGGTCGTGAAGGCGGAGAATTCGCCGACATTCAGAGTTAGCTACTAAGAGTCGAATTGAAGCAGGTTGCGAGCGTTGCCGTAGCCCCTTGCCAGTTCTTGGAATCATTGGGGACGCGTTGCAGGACTCGATGCCGAAAGATCGATATTTGTATTCCTCAAGAAGGTGACGGAGCGCGGGCGGCAAGTCGCGCGGCCAGTTGTTTGTCGTTCAGCTTTGCGTCGTAGATGGAGCGCGGCTCGATTAGCCTGGCAGACAAAGTAGCAGTGGTAACAACGAGCAACATTGGAGCAATAAATGATCGATTGTGGCCGGTGAGTTCGAACATTAACACGAGCGTAGAAACAGGCCCTTGGGTCGTGGCGGCAAGCATCCCAGCCGCGCCGAGCACTGAGTACAAACCCAGCGGGGTACCCGGCCAAAAGTGTGCCCAGCCGTAGCCAAGCAGACCGCCGAACATCGCGCCGAGGGTGAGTGACGGAGTAAAGAGCCCCCCCGGTGCGCCGCTTCGAATGCTCATCACTGTAGCGAGTGGCTTGAGTAGAAAGATACAGAGCAAAAGGCCAGGCTCGACTTTCCCGACAAAAGCCAGCTCGGATATCTCCTGCCCGTTTCCCAAAATTTGCGGAAACCAGAACGAAGTCACGCCAATGATGCCCATGACTGTGAGAGGTACAAACAGCAGTCCCCATCCTTCAGGTTTGTGACTATCCGCCCAAGCTACCGCGCGAACATAGACCACTGATAGCATCCCGGTTAGGGGCCCAAACAACAGAGCCCAGGCCACCACAAGAGCCGATGTATTGTAGGCGGGAAAAACGTAAGTGGGGCCGTTCGGAACCACGCTCCAAGCGACGAGCGCGGCAATCGTGCTTGCAAAGAGCGCCGGCAAGACGAGCCGCAACGCCAGAACTCCCCTTAACACCTCCAGCGAAAACAAAGCCCCTCCCAATGGCACACCATACGCAGCTGACATTCCTGCCCCGGCGCCACACGCAACCAGAAGGCGACGTTGATCGTCCGACAGACCTGCACTGCTCGAGAAGAGATTGCCTAGTACGGCCCCGACCTGTTTTGGGGCGCCTTCGCGGCCGAGGGGCAAACCCATACCGACAAGGAATATGGAAAGAACAGCACTTCCCAGCGTGCGAAGCGGGGGCAATCGACCGGCCGAGAACCAGATTGCGGCGTTTATATCTATTCCGTTGCCGCTAGAAAGACCAGACAGCAGCAACTGTCCCAATCCGGTAAGAAAGCCGGCGCCCAACAGTATCAGGACGTGGCGTTCAAAAGATACAGCTTTCGCCGCTTCCAACAAAGATGATCCCCCGCCGGGCCAAGCGAGCCGTTGAAGCATTTGGAGCAGCAAGTAAAAGGCCCCAGCGCCTATGCCAGTCCCGATGCCCGTTAAAGCTACAGCCACCCAGAGCTTAAGCCCGCCACGACTTACTGAGATGACTGCAGCTGTAGATTTATCAGATTTTTCCACGGGATATTCTCCTTCGACCACTAACGAGAACCTCCGTTCTATTGCTCGCGAATAAGTTCAAGACACATTCACGTTAAATAGACATGCACAGGATCCTCGCCATGAAACTGCGGAAGACGATTCAGCAGAAAATGCGCTCTACTCGTATGTCACTAGCCTCAAAGTGAATTATGAATGCAATTTAATCTGCCTTTCACGACACCTTAATGATTAGCAGCTAAACTCTGACTTCATGAAACTGAAATTCTTTATCGCTATGGGCGTCGCAGTACTGCCCTTGATTGGAGGCTGCGCGATCACAACCCATCCATTGGCGGCGATCGGACCCGGCACTGTCGATAAAGCCGGAAAGGGTCCAGACGGCTACCTTGAGGTTTTCACGGCAACTCGAACGGTTGATGCCGACTTTCACAACTATTTCGAACTGCACGATGGGTACGACATCAAGGACACTTCAGGTGAGACCATTAAATTCGTTGCTAACCACGACTCCAACATAGACGAGGGCGTTGATCAGGTAAGTCTCCGTCCTGGAAAATATATTCTTGTTGCCAGATCGACGTGGTGTGGACTGATGAAGATCCCGGTTGAGATTGTGCAGGGTCGCCTTACTGAGGTGCATCTCGACGGCAACAATTGGTCCCCCGTGCCCCGTCCTGCTGCTAGCCAACTCGTATTCCTCCCCAACGGAGAGGTGGCGGGTTGGAAGAGCAACTGATCCATAGGCCGACTCCGACACCCCCGATTCCCTTTGGCATTAGAGCGTCACCATTTTGCGATCTTGCGGCCTCGCCCCGGAGGTTCGCCAGCAAAACTAAAGGTATATTCTTACCTTGAATATGGCCGCAATTTGACCCTCCTTTCAATGCGTGAGTGTGCCTCTGGGTTGATCCCGTGAAAACGGAATTCCTATCGGTACTATTTTCGCTTGCGTGCTTAGTGTCGAACGCTTTCGCGGAAGACGATGCACGGAAAATCATGGTGCCATTGATTGATGATGGCTCACTTGTCCGCATTCCGGTCGAGGTTTTAGGTCAAACGAGATATTTTGTCGTGGATACCGGTACTTCAGCGACCATATTAGACTCCCGATTCGCTGATCGATTGGCGGCCACAGGCGAAGTGATAAGTGAGAATACAAGCGGTGAATCTGTGCAAGCCGCAGCATATAATGCCCCCGATATTTCGATTGATGGGGTCAGTGTTCGAATCAGTCGCGTATACTGTAACGACTTGTCACTCCAAAGAATGGTGATCGGCGAGGGGTGTGACGGAATCCTTGGAATGGACATCCTCCATCAATACTCGGTGACCATCGATTTGTTTAACAAAACGTTCATGATGACAAAGGACAATGTTGCTCCGGCCGACAGTGAGAAGATTCAGCTAGGGTCAAATGATGGAATCCCGGAGGTTCCGATCGCCATCGATGGTGGAATTCCTGAACAGCTGATTATCGATAGCGGCTCAAACGCAGCCATTTCTTTGAATCAGAGCGCTTGGGACAAAATACTTTCTCCCGGCGAGAAACATGCTGCAGTCAGCATTCTCTATTCGGCGTCCGGAGGATCCGTAAAATCCAGCCTCACGACGAAAATTCGGTCTATAAAATGTGGATCGGCTCAATATTCCGGAATAGTCTGCCAAATGATATCCCAGAGTGCTCTGTCGTCAGTTGGACTTCCATTCTTCCGTCATAACAGCGTCGTTTTGGATTTTCCGCACAACATTCTCTACTTCCAGTCTAGACCGGGTGCTTGGGTAGATGAGCAAGACATGAGCGGCCTTCACCTACTGAAGCAAAATGGGAAAGTAGTGGTGTATTCCGTCAATCAAACGAGCCCCGCCGAATCTTGTGGCATAAAGGCCGGTGACCAAGTGGAGAACATAGACGGCGAGCCTTGTTCCAAAATGACAATGAAGACGGTCCGCGCAAAATTTGCAGGTCTGGATGGCGAACATCGATCTGTTGAGCTCGTTCGAGGCAGTCAACATTTTCGAGTCAGCATTACCCTCAAGCGGGTGATCTAGATCGCTTCGGTATGAACCAAGAGTAACCGCTCCTAGGTTACTTGGTTGAGAACGGCTCCTAAATCCAATGGAGTCTTACTCGAAATAGCATGCGTAAATGGACAAATTTTAGGCGCAGTAGCCCAGCTTTTGATCAGGGCTTTTGATTCATTGTCGGACTCACTTGGCATCTCCGACGCGCACCACTTCAAGGGAAGTAACCATGCGGGCCCAGCGGGCCGGGCGCTTGTCTCCCGGGACCACCAGCCGCACCGGACCCAGTGCATCGGGCACCGTCTGGCCGTCCTGCCGGTCCACCAGAAGAATCGTCCGGCTGTTGAAGGCGTCATCAAACTCGGCCAGCGCGAAGACTATATCGTAGTAATCGCGGCAGTGGACAATCACGACCTGTCGCAGGCCCTTGCCGCGCAGCTTTTCCCCGAATTCAATCCCGGCCCTTTCCAGCAGGTCGCGTACGGGAATACCCGAATAAACGTGGTCCTTCTTCTCATGCGAATCGAAGGCCGTTACTGTTTGATGCGGCATATTGGCCAGGTCCGGTCCGGCGATGACCGTTGTCTTGTCGGCGTTGATGATCTCGATCTGGGGCTCAACAGCCCGCAGAGATAAAGAGCCAAGGATGCTGAGGCAGATCAGGGCGAAGCAGCGGCGGATGAGGGTACAGTCGAGACTCATAGGGCGCTGTCATCGGAACAAAGTCGGGCGCAGTCAGCGAGCCGGATTTTGCCTGGGGCTATTCCGCCCCGTGTAAAAAGGTCCCCAGCGGGAGTGGCCGATTGGTCAGAGGCGGGCGTCCTCGGCACGCAGACTCTCCCCAGGTGGGAACTACTTCGCCTTGGCGGAGCTGGGTCCCTTGGGATTGCGCATGCTTTCGTTTGTGAACTCCAGGATGGTGCCGTGGTAGATAAGGCGGCAGGCGGCCGCCATGGCGGTCATCGGGTTGTGGAAGATCACCATCAATTTCGAGGGGTTCCCTTGAGGAACTTGAAGTATTTGAGAATTTCACGCGATCGCATTCGGATCTTGTCAGCGTCGAATCCTGCGACATCTGAAATGCGTTCCAAAGGAGCGAGTGAGTCGCCTACGACCTTAAATAATTCCGCCGGAGAATAATTGACCTGGCTCTTGCTCGAAGAGCCTTTGGGAAGAACGCTTAAAGTCGATAGCTGGCAGAAGACATAATCCCACAGCCCTTGTCCACCCGAGTGACAGAAGAACAGGAAATAAGGCCATTCCTTGTGAAGCTTTTGGAAAAAGTCACGCACCTCAGGAGTGGCAAAGGTTGGTTGAATCTCCGTCTGAAAGCCTCGGACCTCAAATATGAGTGAATCAAAGTGGTCTCGAAGTGCAGGCGAGTCCAATGCATCGGGAGAAAACCTCGCGGCGATGTCCGAGTGATTTCCTATTAGAATTTGATTACGCTCGATAACGACTTCCAGGATCAGCTTTTTTGGTGAACTCATCTAAATAGGGGAGGAGACAGGGTTGGAAGACTTACACAACCGGCAGTTTGAAAGTCGGGCAAGTTATGTTCGGGATTTTCGATGCGCTTAGATCTCATGCAACATGAAAGGGAACGCCACCAGCCCATGGGACTGGTGGCGTTCGAAGAATTTAAGCTCCTGTCTTTTTAAGGCAGAACGTAACGCAGATCCAGGAACACCATTGTCATGCCCGCTTTGCTCGGCTGGCCGGCCGCTACATACCATGGTTCACGGTCGACGTAGGAAACCTGTCCAATCAGCTGGAGGGCGCCATAGGCCGGATTTTTCCAAAAGGTGTAGGTGTTCGCCAGCGTGAACTCGTCGATCGTCTTGTTGTTGCTGTTGGCGGAACCTTTGTACCCATAGCCAACCAAAGTTCCATTTGCTAGGCTGTTATAACGCTGGCCAATGCCGATCGTGCTCCAGTACGCGGAGATCGTGTCTTGGGGGACAGCCTTATACTCCAGGCCAAGGATGGCCGAATCCGACTTCACTAGGCCGATACCGTAAGCACCCGTGGAATCCGGAGCCTTGATGATAAAATCCGGTGCCAGGCCCTGAAGATACCGACCCCCACCATAGCTGTAAAACCCGGTACCGATAAAGTTCAACCCTTTGACCAGTTCCAAATTTACCGCGGCCGACACGCCGGCGCCCTCGGCCGTAGAGTCCGTGTTGATCGTGCTGGAGTAAGTATTGATCTTATAGGAGCTGAGAAGGCCGGCGACCTCAAAATGCCAGGGAAGGTCCGTCACTGCCTTTGTGTCGAAGGCGGCTTTGGCAATGACATCAGGGAAAACATTAGGCTGCGTGGATGCCGCCGTCGTATCAACTTCGGCAGCAGTGAAAGCTGCCGGGAGTACAACCGCTGATCCGACATACTGGTCGGGATTTTCAACCGACAATGCGAGAGTCACCTCGTCGCTGGCGTGGTACGTAATGCGAACCTGCGGCTGCCGAGCCCACGTGAGCCCCGCTTGGTAGTTCGTGTCCATGTCATTTGAATAGAAGATGTCTGAAGGAAGTGGTGAAATTCCGACACGGTTCGGCGTCAGTAAGCTCCAATCCTGGCCGGCGAGAAATTCCCAGGGGCCGCGCTTAAGGTCGACGAAGTAGTTCCTCATACGGAGCGTGTCCGCGTTGCTTGTAACGTAGAGATTCGAAGCGGCGTTACCGAGGAAATCCGTCTCGAGGTAACCGAGAACCTTCGTGTCGGCTACTGTCGAATCGATGCGAAGTCCAACCCGCGAGTTCTGGGCACTGAACTTCGTCTCCGACAGTTGACCAGCCGATCCATTGGAGAACGGAACACTACCAAAACTCGAGCCAATGGCGCTGCCTGTATTTTCGTTGCGATAAACACCTGTAAAATCCATGAACCCAAAAGGGGTGAAATCGGCTATGCCTATCCTAAACGATAGCGGCGAACTTGAGGAACCGCCGACAGGGACGCCCGCACTTGCAGCCCCGCTGTAACCCGGAGCACCACCACTAGCAGAGGACACGACAACCGAATTGGGTGCCGATACGGACGCGGGAGCAGCTGTCGGGGCAGGGGATTGACTGGCGGCCAGCTCTGTTTGGAGATTGGCGACGTCCTGCTGGCTTAAGATGCCTTTCTTAACCAGGAGGTCGAGAAGGGCTTGGTTGTTCTGCTGGGCAAACGCAGAACTTAAGGTGAATGAAACGGCGACTAATGCCGTGAGGCAGGCTCGAGACGTTTTGTGAAGCATGATTTATAGCTGTTGGTGTTTGTAGACACCCTGTTCTAACCGACTATTGTTACGGTTGTGTGTCACAGCCGTCACGAAGCGGTTAACAACGACCGAGCGGCCGTCTTCTTGAGAGCAAAAACATTCTGGTCCGGGTTCAGAACGAATCCCCAATACCGTCGCTTCTCTAACCTCAGCTATTGCAATATTTACCGCTCGGAGCTGCCGGATTGTTTTTGGCCCGGTTTTAGACCACGGCTGAACAAGCCGCCATCTCGCCCCCTCTTAATGAAGAGCGCCGGTCTGGTAATCCAAAACAGCGGCCTGCAAGCGCGTATCGAACTCCGCATTTGCGTATGCTATCGCAGATTCGGTCTGGTTCAACTGGGCGTCAGTCAGTTCCACGATGGATGAACTGCCGACTTTGTACCGAGCTTGGGCCAATTCGAACGCTTGGGACGAATGCTTGAGAAGTTGCTTTGTCGTTGAAAGTCTCCGAAGGGCCGTTTGGTAGGAAACGAGGGCAAGTCGCACCGCGAGAACTACACTGTCTTCTGCCTCACGAAGCGTTTCAGAGGCAATGTTAGCCCTGATTTCAGCTTGGTGTTGGCGTGCCAGATCGGCTCCGCCTTCAAAGATTGGTACGCTTAGTTGAACTCCCGCCGCCGCGTACTTGTCAGGCAGATGGGAATCTTCGGAGAACGCATTTCCAAGAACTCCGACAGCTGCGAGTGTCGGATAGTTCGCATCTTTTTCGGCCGCCGCAATGCTCCTCGCTGCATCCCGTTGGAACTCGAGGTTTAGGAGGTCGGGGCGTTGCTTGAGAGCTGTGTCCACAAGGGTCGCTAAGTCTGGCGGAGGCGCGACCTCGTGATGGTCATCAGCGAGAATGAACGACGGCGTGTCCTTTCGTCCAAGAGACGCCGCGAGCGATGCCATCGATCCCTCGGCGTCGCCTTGAGCCTTCTGTACCAACAGTTCGGCCTGTTCGAGACCAACTTGGGCAAAGCTGACGTCCAAGTCTGACTTAAGCTGATTCTTGGCTAGTGAATTTACCTGATCCACGAGTAGCGTTCGAGCCGATAAGGTCTGCTTTGCGACCTCGACCACCGCCTCTGCCTGCAGAGTTGCCAGATAATTGGCTTCAACATTAAGGAGGATTTGCTCCCGGCTGGACTCGGCCCCAGCAGCAGTTGCGCGGACCTGGAATTTCGCGCCATTAGAAAGATTTCGCGTACGCCCGAAGTCGGTAATGAGTTGTGAAATCTCCACCCCGTCTGCCACGCGGTCATATACCGACGGGTTGTTTATGCCTCCGGCAAGGATCCGCGTATTTTCCGATCCCGCGTCAACCGCATCCGCAAAACCCGTAACCGTCGGGAAATATGCGGCCTGGGTTTCCTTCAATGACTCCTTAGCCAGAAGAGAACGCAACTGTGCGGCCGCATATGCAGGATGATTTCGGAGCGCCTCCTCCTTGGCCTGCTCCAGGGAAAGCGTGACTGACGGGCCTTCGGCGGCTCTGAGTGAAGCCGTCATTACCGTCAAGGCGACCAAGATTGTGAATAGTTTCATGCCTTACGTCGGTACCAAACGAAGAATGCTGCGGGAACGACGAACACGGTAAGTGTTACGGAAACGAGAAGACCGCCTATGATTGATCGCGCTAGTGGGGCATACGACTCGCTGCCGGCTCCCAAAGCGAGCGCCATGGGTATTAGGCCAAACACAGTAGCCAAGGAGGTCATTAGGATCGGCCGAAGCCGCACTCGCACTGCGAAACGGACGGCGTCATAAAGCGGCATACCGTCTGCAATCAAGCGATGTGTGAATTCTACGATCAGAATGCTGTTCGAAACCACCACCCCAACCATCATCACGATGCCCATGAGCGACATGATGTTGAGGGTAGTGCCTGTAGCCGTGAGCATGATCAGCACGCCTGTGATCCCAGGAGGCACCGCGAGAAGAATGATGAAAGGGTCGACGAACGACTTGAATTGCGCGACAAGTACCAGATAGACGAGGACGATACTCAGAATTAGGCCTATTCCGAACGAACGGAATGACATGTTCATGGCACCTACGATTCCGCGGACATGAACGAGTACGTTCCCAGGGCGCTTTGTTTGAGCAACAATCTTGTCAATCTGAGCTGCCACGCGGCTGAGTTCCTCGCCGTAAGGCGCGATATATACGTCGATCACTCGCTGGAGTTGGTAATGGTCTACCTCCGTCGGCTTCTCGATCCGCTTCACATCCGAGATCGTATCCAACAGGGCAGTGTTGTGCTGAAGCGCAGATCTGACCGGAATGCTCTTCAGGTCACCCATCGACCTAACGGTATTTTCGGGGTACTGAACGGTAAGCATGTAAAGATTTCCGCTCTTGGGATCGACCCAGTAACTTGGGGCAATCATGCCGTCCGAGGTCAGGGCCGTTATTACATTATTCACAACCTCATGCTCCGTAAGACCCATTTCGATAGCATGATACCGGTCAATGTTCAGCTGGAGCGCAGGTGCGTGGATATCCTGAGGGATGAACGTGTCGGAAACACCCGGAACCTGCGCGGCCTTTGACTGGATCTCCTCCGCAATGGAATTTGCCACGTCCAAATCTTTGGCGCTCACTTGGACGTCGATAGGGGCGGGAATACCTTGGTTAAGAACCGCGTCAACCAGTCCACCCGACTGCAGGTAGGTGGTAAGCTCGGGCACATCCTTCCGGAGTGCCTTCCGAACCCGATCCATATACTCGTAACTTCCAATTTTGTGACCGTCCTTCAGGCTTACCTGGATATAGGCCGTGTTTGGGGCTGCATTGCTCGTATAGATCGATGACAAATCGGGAGTCGATCCGATGTTTGACACGACCAGCCTCAAATCATGCGGTGACACTATCGAGCGAACTAGATTCTCCACTTTCACAACCTCCTTCTCGGCTAGCTCGATTCTCGTTCCGGGCGCGGCCTTCATATTAATGACGAATTGGCCGGGATCGGTTCGCGGGAAGTAGGCCAGCCCCAGCGCAGGTATAAGACCCAGGCTTACGACAAAGACGCCCAGAATTGCCACCACAGTGGCAACCGGGCGGCCGAGAGCCACCACCTGGGCGCCATCAAATTTTTGAAGGAATTTGTGAAACCGGCCGTTAAACCACCGGTTGAAACGCCCCCACAAGGATTTCGGGGGAATCGCTGCGCTCGCATCCTCGCCCTCGTGCTGTATCTCACTAGCCCGAATGAGCTTCGCGCAAAAGAGCGGCACTACTGACATCGCCACGAAATACGAAGCTACAAGTGACAGGACAACTGAGAGAGCGAGCGCTGAAAAAAGGAATTTGCTTACCCCGGATAGGAATGTGACCGGAAAAAAGACGATCGCGGTCGTCAGGGTCGCGGCCAGCACCGCAAGGGCCACCTCTTCGCCGCCTTTTTCAGCCGCTACTTCAGGCGACTCCCCAAGTTCCATGTGTCTGAATATGTTCTCCAGAACGATGACAGAATTGTCGATCAGCCGTGAGAAAACAAGGGCCAGCCCTCCGAGAATCATTGCGTTCACCGAGCTGCCGCCCATCTGAAGCGCTATAAAGGCGGCAAGCGCAGACAGGGGAATCGAGAGAAATACCGCTAAGGTAGCGCGCACATTGCCGAGGAATACGAGGATCATTAGACCGGTGAGCACCAGTCCAATTACCCCCTCGTCAATTAGGTTCTCGATCGCAGTCTTTACAAAGACCGATTGGTCGAAGACGACATTCGCAACGAGCGACTTCGGTATGTCGATCAGCTTGGATACCGCGTCCCTAATGCCGTTCACGACCGCTATCGTATTCGCCTCGGCACTCGACTTCAGGATCGGGAGATAGACGGAACGCTGGCCATCAATACGCACTATGTTTGTTTGAATTGCCGCGTCGTCAACGGCGTGGCCGATGTCTGCGACAAGAACCGGGGCGCCATTAAACATCTTAAGCGGGAGCTTATTGATTTCATCCACCGTGTTAAGCTGGCTGTTCGTGTAGAGATTGTAGTCGAAGGGTCCGATCTTAACGTCGCCGGCGGGAAGGATGAGGTTCGCATCATTTACAGTCCGGGCCACATCCATGAGACTAAGCTGCCGCGCTTCCATTTTTACAGGGTCAACATAGATCTGTATTTGTCTCAGTTTTCCGCCAAAGGGAGGTGGGATGGCACACCCGGGAACGCTAGCGACCTGGTTGCGGACGTTGTACTGACCGACGTCGTGAAGCTCTGCCTGATTCAGTCCCTCGCCCTTGAGCGTTATGAGGCAAACTGGGAGGCTGGATGCGTCAAATTTAAGAACAACCGGCGGAAGGGTTCCAGGCGGCAGACGCCTTAGATTTGCCATGGCCAGATTAGTGATGCCCGTCACGTCCGAGTCCGCATTTGTGCCTGGCTGGAAGTAAATCTTGATCAGGCTAATGCCTGGGAGAGACCGCGACTCAATGTGCTCGATCCCGCTGGCAAGAGTAAAGAATCGCTCAAAAGTTCCCGTGATGTCATTTTCGATCTGTTCAGGAGGCATTCCTGAGTAAAAAGTGGCTACGACCACAACGGGGATGTTGATCGGTGGGAACAGGTCCACCGGCATGCGCACGACGCTTAAAACGCCCACTACGCTAACTATCAGGCAGAGAACAACAATGAGGTACGGGTATCGGATGGAAAATCGTGACATGAAGGCTTGCGTCCTTAGAAGCGAGATCGGCTGCTTTACCAGCGGCTCGGATCAGCGTGAATGATGCCCTTGAGCCTCTCACGGGAGAAAGTGCGACTGTTGCAGTATGTGCATACCCCACGCTCACGTTCGACGACCAAGCGCGCGGCATCCGTAACCCTTTCGGCGAGGTCCTCCGGAATAAGCACTATGCCGTCATGGTCACCGTGTACCAGGTCGCCATTTGCTATTTTAATTCCCGCGATTTCGACTGGGCCGCCGATTTCAACAACATGGCTAAAGGCGTGCGACGGCGAAACATTCCCGGAAAACGCGTGAAGTCCGATTTCCTCAAATTTTCGTATTCCTCTGATAGCGCCGGAAGTCACCACCCCGACGAATCCTAAGGCCTTTAATATACATGCATGGACTGGTCCAACCAGTGACCCACGCCCCGGATGAACATCCGTGTCCTCAATCACAAGGACTCTCGGGAATGGAGCATCAGCAATGAGTTCCCACCAATCCGGGTGATCGAGATAGAAGGCCGGCTTGATCGAGGGATCTGAAGAGCGAACTTTTAGCGTGGTGGCGATGCCCACCATGGGGGCAGAGGATCTGGTTCGGTACGTTAGGCCGGGGCCCGTGAATCCCTCGCTCGGCAAGCGTGCTCGAAACATATCGACGGCGTTCGCTATCGAACAGGAATCGAACTTCGCAAATTCGATGAACAAAGAAGGGGGTAGGGAAGGCTTCATTGGGGTGTGCTTTAATTTTCTGCGGACAGATCGACGAGCTTCGGTGTAACGGCGGCGCCGGCGACAAGGCCTGCGCGATCTCCAACCACCACCAGATCACCCTCGGAAAGGCCCGACTTTATCTCGGCGACCGAGGCGGTGCGCATTCCGACAATAACTTTCTTTTCCTCAATGCGGTTGTCGCTATCTACAACTAGAACAGATGGTGACTCGCCCGCCGAAAGGGCTTGGAGCGGTAGCCCAAGGACGCTCTTCGCGTCCTGAGTAATGAGGACGACGGAAGCATACATTCCTGCTTTGAAGGTGTCATCCGGGTTGGGAACGTCCACCTCAACGATCATCGTTCGCGTAGACCTATCAATGTCCCACGAGTCACGAGCGATCTTACCTGAAAACGTCTTGTGGAGTGCATCTATAATGATTCTGACTTCCCCTCCGAGATGAACCAGAGGGGTTTCAGATTCGGGAACAGGAAAGCGCAGGCGCAAAAGATCGCTTTGTGCTAATTCTACGAGCGGAACAGTGTTGGACGCAGTTCCCGCTTCCACTAGGGCGCCATTGTCGACGAAGCGTTTGGTGATAATTCCATCAAACGGAGCCGACACCCGCGTGTAATCCGACAAAGTTTTATATCGTTCCGTGTCCGCCTTCAAGGTGTCTTGCGCAGCCATTGTCGCACTGTCCTTCGCCTGCGCATCATCAAGGTCCTGCTGCGCCAGAAGATTTGGCTGACTACGATTTACGTCGACCAACCTCGTGTAATTCAGATGTGCTATCGCGTGCTCGGCCTCCGCGCGTTTCTCCGAGGCTACCGCACCTTCGAGTTCGTCCTTGAGCTCCGGCACCTCAAGCGTAGCGAGAAGTTCGCCCGTTTTAACACGGTCCCCGATGTCCACTCGGATCGGATTCACGTATCCCGATACCTTGGCATGAATCATCACATCCTGAAAGGGATAGAGTTCGCCTTGAAACGTCATCGAGTTTGAAAGATTCATCCTCTGTGTTCTAACGACCGCAACAGTGTGCGCTTCTACGGTATTTTTTTCAGCTCCGCAGCCGGCCAACACTATCACCGCTGCCGCAAGCGCCGCTGTCCGGTAAACGAGAGGTAGGACGCTCATGATGTTAATATTCCGGTCTTTCATTTTCTCATGTGATAGCACGGATCACGTGACCTTAGCCGCCGCGAGGGGAAGGATGACGAGGAAGCGGGTTCCTGATCCCACCACGCTCTCAACCTCCACACGACCGCCATGTGCGATGCAGATAGACCTCACGATCGCGAGACCGAGACCCGCACCTTCCGCGCCAGCCGCGCGGTCACGGTCGACCCGGAAAAACCGCTCGAAAACAAGGGGCAAAGCTTCGCTTGGAATTCCGATACCTGTATCTGCGACTTCTAAGAGTCCCTGATTGCCAGAGGCATAAACCTTCAAATTGATAGAACCTCCACGCGGGGTGTATTTGACCGCATTGTCCAATAGGTTCACCACCACTTGCTGCAGGCGCGAACGATCTCCCATCACATACACAGGCTGTTCTACGTCGCAGGTCACCTTGATAAACTTGTCCTCAGCGAGGAGCGTCATTTGGTCGGAGGTGGCCGAGGCTAGGGCCGCAAGGTCAAGCTGAAGCCATTCTTCCTGTGCTTCTCCCGCGTCGAGTCGCGAAAGAGCAAAAAGTTTGCCCACTATCTTTGTGAGGCGCTCGACATCCTCAAGAGCGCTTCCTACTCGGTCCCTGGTATCGGGTGAAAGTGTCGGGTCGGAAGCAAGATTCTCCAATTCTCCCTGTATCACTGTCAGTGGGGTGCGCAATTCGTGCGAGGCATCCGCAACAAATCGTTTTGAATTACTGAACGCGTCATCGAGGCGCGTGATCATATGGTTCAGAGAAATGGATAGACGTTCCAATTCATCTCCGGAGTGCGAGACCGGCAGGCGCTCCGAAAGGTTGTGCTGGGTTATAATCTCGGCCTTTACAGCAATTTGCTCGACGGTTCGAAGCGCGCGACCGGCCAGCAAATATCCCCCAAATGCCGCTATAATGCAGACCAAAGGTATTCCGAGGGCTAGAAGCTTCAAAAGATGCTTCGCAAACCTATCTACCGGCTCAGCAGAAGTGCCGACTTCAACCAGATAGTGCCCCCCCTCGATCGTCGCGGCCCTGAAGGAAGCGATCAAAAGGACGCGCCCGTCACCGAGATTCTGCGACCTCGTCGACTCGACAGCATCGCCCGGCGTGAACGGAGCAACTTTAGCTGGGTCGAAGCTCTGGTCGTCTGGTGGCCCTGAAACATACAGGACGCTGCCATTACCCCTGGTAACCCGAATGAAACGGTCGCTTTGCTCGGGGGAGTAAAGAGCCTTTATCTCGCGGACAACGTAGTCCTCCCCGGTTCGTGGGGCGTCGGCCAGTAGCGTCTCGGCGATTTGATGAGCGCGTCGGCCTTGTGTTTCCAACAAGGTGTCATCTAGGTAATTCCTAACGGTGATATAAAGGACTGCCCCGAGAAGAACGATGACGGCCGTGAGAAGACCAGCATGCCAAGCAGCAAGTCGGAAACGAATGGAGCCGGTATTCATGCGTCCCCCTCGTCGGTAAATCGATAACCGGCACCGCGGACAGTTCTGATAAGCTTTTTTTGAAACTGGTCGTCAATCTTGGCACGCAAATGACGGACGTACACATCCACAATATTTGTGAGACCTTCGAAGCTCTGGTCCCAAACATGCTCGACGATCATAGTCCTCGAAAGAACTCGTCCACGATGAGAGGCTAAGTAGTCGAGCAATGCGTATTCCTTGGGGGTTAATTCTATCCGCTGGCCAGCTCGGGTGACCTGCTGAGTCAGTCGATTGAATTCCAAGTCCGCGATACGCACCACACTGCCCTGATTTGCCGGACCTCGCCGAAGCAAAGCCTTCACCCGCACTACCAACTCGGCAAAGGCGAACGGCTTTGTCAGATAGTCATCAGCTCCAGCCTCGAAACTTTTGACTTTGGACACCGTCGCATCCCGTGCGGTCAGAATCAGGATTGGAATTTGCTCGTTGCGCCCGCGGATGCGGCGCAGAAGTGTCCCGCCGTCCATGCCAGGCAAGCCAAGGTCCAGGATAACCAGGTCGTAATCGTAGGTATAAACCATCGCCCACGCAGTGTCGCCTCTGTCAGCAACATCGACCGCATAGCTTTCGGCACGAAGGCCCCGTGAGACCATCTCAGCTACCTTGAGTTCGTCCTCCACGACTAGAATGCGCATAGATGCTCCATCGGCGAAGACTCTACACCGTTGTCATTAAGGAGCGCCGAAAAAACCATTAAATATTGTTAATCTTCGGGGAACCGAGCCCATCGATTCAGGCTCGCTTTCCTCAGGCGTAAAGTGAACGGGGCCACGAGGTAGAAACCATTGTGACGCGCCTGCCCTAACGCTCGTCGCTGCTCTCAATTTCGACGCGGGGGCGAACAAAGATCCTGCGATTACAGTAAATTCCTAGGCACGCCGGTGGCGCCGCTCGTTATGACACAATTCTGCCAAATCATGCCTTGGCAACGGGAGGAAAACCGATTTTTAAAGCCTACTAGTTTAATGTACATTCAACTAAACTTATAGTGACCCGACAACGGGAGCTCTAAGGGAACTTCCCTAACAACCTCACTTATAGCTTATAGCCAAACCATGTACCATTTTACGCAAACTCGAATTCCCCTTAAAATCAGAAGCGCCTTGGGAATAAGGCCGACCTTGGAACGAATCGCCGTAGCGTTGATGACGGTATTCTCCGAAGCTGCGTTGCACAGTGCGGACAGTGCCCCAGCACCGTCGGAGGCCACTTCTCCGGCGGCCTTCGCGCAGCCTCTTACCACACCCACTCGAAGCACGCCTCTTAGCGCGTCGCAGACGAGCGCAACCCCAAACGTCGCACCCCAAGAGAATGCCAGCACAGCCGGTTTCACCGGCTGGACAAAACCCTCCTGGCTGAAGGAACTCTCCTTTGGCATCAAGGAAAGCTACGACGACAACCTGCTTCGAGTTTCCGGAAAGGGCCTGCCAATCGAGTCGTCATGGGTCACCGTTGACTCGTTGAAACTGGGAGTCGACCTAACGGCCCTAGGTGATGGGTCTCCCGGGATAATTCAAACGCTCTCGATCTTTTACGAGCCTGACAGGGCCGACTATAGCCAAGCCCACAGCGCCGACTTCACGGCCCATCACGTCAACACGCTCTTAAATGGGAAAAGCGGCAATCTGAGATTTAGTGTCGACGATGCCTTCCTTTACAATGACGGCAATGACTTGGCGCCAATCTACGCGTTAAATCAGCTGTCAAACGCCTCTGCAAATCAGAATGACAAATATCGAAACGCCCTCGCCCACGCGCCTTCGCGCGAAAGGTTGAAGCAGATCCAAGACCGCTATACCGCCTTCGTTCAATACGATTCGAAATACCTCTTTCTTAGGCCCATTTCCTCGCTGAATTACATCAACATGGGTACCCTTTTGTTCAATACCTCGATTGCCCCCTACAAGGGGTACCAGGACTACGTGGATCGGTATGACATCAACGTTGGAACCGACATCGGTTTAAAACTGAGTCCCAACTGGGCACTCACACTCGGCTACCGCGACGGCTATCAATACCAACAGCAATATGCTGAGGCAATAAACAGCGATCAGCATTTTTCCTCGAACCACTATCAACGACTTCTATTCGGCCTCGAAGGGCGGCAGGACGGCCTGACCGTAAAATTGGCCGCGGGTCCGGACTTCCGCGATTTCAATCCCAATACGCCCATAAGCGACCTTCATACCACTAGAATCTACGCCGAGGCGGCGATAACAGAAAACTTTTCACCCACCCAATCGATCACCGCCAATTACAAGGACTATATCTTTGTTTCCAGCACGGGCCTCGTTCCCTACGAGGAGTATACTTACTCGCTCCTCTACCATTGGAGTGCAACAAAGCAGCTGAGTGTCGACCTGGGCGTAAAACTGTTCGAACACAACTACACCTTGGGCGACGATCAAGCTGGGTCGGCTCCAAGTCTACGCGAGGACCTGGACTACGAAGGGGTAGGGGGCCTGACCTACGCAATGACGCCACATCTCATAGCAAGAATAGGCTACAACTTCGATGACGGTCAGAATGGATTGAAATCGCTCCCAGCAAAGTACGCACCCGATTATCGCGCTTTTAAGGAAGGGGTCTTTTCGTCGGGACTGCAGTATCGCTTCTAGTCTCATAGCTAAGGCTTCGCATGGGCGACGGCCCGGGGCGATTTGAGCTTCGCAATCCACGAGGAATGGGATTCCTAGCCCCCAGCGCGCAAGAGCGCGCTGGGGGTTCTTTTTGCGGTAAGACATGCTCTGGAGAGCATTCTGCCACGCTTTCTGCGCATTTCCCCCCAAAATGGCCGTCATGTACCCCCGACAGCCATCACTCGGCCACAAATGGATTCTCAACCTACGGACGAACCCCTTTCTTCGGTACAAGTTTTACCCACCTTAAGCTGGCGTAGCAATTGACCCAACTAGTGCTGCGCACCTTTTGATCCAAATTAGTTGAATTCATTATCCTAATGAAATGTTCCACCCAACGAAACCGGGTGAGCGGCCAGCTGTGGCGCAATAACGGCTTACTTTCCTGACACGTCCACCCAACACCATGCGTAACACCACAAAAGTCCTGACATTCCTCCTCAGCGCCGCATCCGCGTGCGCGCAATATGCTCCTCCGATGCCACCGGCGCCGGTTCCTGGAGCCATCGACAATTACCTTAAGAGCGACGTTCCTAGCCTCACAGGTTGGGATTTTATCGTGAACGACCGGCTCCGCAGCGAGAACAAGTCTGACGCTGGTACGACCCACGCAGGTTCAAACTTCGATTTTTCAGCCGCGTCACCGACGGACAATAGCAACGATTACTGGCTCAATCGGCTGTTCCTGACCGTAGACTACAAGAACAGTTGGTTTACGTTTTTTGTAGAGGGCCGCTCAAGCTATTCCTTTGGCGATAATCGGTTCACGGCAACCGCGGCAGGCAAGAATCTTCCCGAAAACGACGGCCCGATACAGCTACAAATGGCATATGTCGCTATAGGAGATCTAAAGCAATTTCCCGTGACGCTAAAGGTGGGCCGGCAAGAACTCACCTATGGTGACCAGCGCCTGGTGGGAAATGCATTTTGGTTGAATATTCCCCACACCTTCGACGCCGTAAAGGTGAGATACCAAGACTCCTTTTTTGGAGTCGACCTCTTCGCCGCCAATCTTGTCTACGTTGACGGGGACAATTTCGGCGATCATTTCGAGAATTCAAACTCCCAAGACACGCTCTCAGGAGCGTATTTTGACATGCCGGGGATTTCGAAGGCTAACATTAACGAAGTTTACCTTTTCGCGAGAAACGTTTCCCGTGGCATCGTTACTGACAACTGGTCCGAAGTTCCGGCTCCTTTCCGGTTCACGGCCCCCCAGGATATTTATACCCTCGGATACCATGCGAAGTCCAAACCGGGATCATACGGACCGTGGGACTACGGAATTGAAGGTATGTGGCAGTTTGGAAACCGTACGGCAGTATTCCCAGCAACAACTGTTGCTGTTGCCAAGACTGCTCCGCGCCTTGACCAAAATGCTTGGGCTTTCGTGATCCAGGGCAGTTACACTTGGGCCGAAGTGCCGATGAAGCCCAAGTTGGCCTTGATCATCAGCGCGGCATCCGGCGACAAGAATTCAACGGACAAAGACAGCCAAACATTCCAGAATCTTCTCCCGTCGAACCATGGGCTCTACGGAATAATGGATATGTCTAGCCTTCAGAACATCGTGGACAACCGGCTCTCTTATACGATGAAGCCGACCTCCGCCACCAGCTTTGCCTTCGATCTACACAAGCAGTATCTCGAGAATACCCATGACTTCTGGTACAATGTGGCCGGGGTTCCCAGAAACACCGCAGGCGCCACGCCTGGAAGCGGCAAGGGATTCAACATCAACCCAAGCTACAGCTCTGACCTTGGCGAGGAAGCCGATGCGATTGCAGGGTGGACACCCACCAAGGGCCTGCTTTTGGAACTCGGAGCCGGCCATTTCTTCCGTGGCGACTACATCAAGGAGTCGTTTAGCAAGGTTGGCTCAAAGGATTCAAACTACGTTTACGTGCAGGCGACGTTAAATCTCTGAACTAAAACTCAAGACATCCAGGACGCCGCCACGGCGAGCCCGAAGTCTAATCGGCGAATGCGCCGCCATCTGGCCAAAGCCAGGTGGCGGCGCTCTAGTTTATGCTAGAAGCAGGCAGGATGTCTCAGCTCCTTAAAGATCTATTCTCGGGATATCGAATTTCTGAATTAATTGGACCACAAATGGCTATCTCGAATTGCGCCATTACTCGCTAACAGACAAAAAAAGATCTTGGGTACCGTACGCAATATGGAATCTCAGGATGCCGCCCCTTCAGCCGTACCGATCGCACCACGAACGTCCGTTTTTCGTTATGGCCTCTTGGATCCTACGCTAAACGGACCTCTTGTGGATGAGCAAATTGCGGCGGCTCACAAATACCAAAATAAGCTCATCGAACTCGAGCATACGAGGCGTCGAATCCGAGAAGAGGCAATAGCCCTCGATCCGATCGTTGCTGAATTGAACTCTAAGATTGCGGCTCACGAAGCAGCGCTTGAACGAGAAAGACGAGAAATCACTGCGGAGCGATCAAAGGAACGGGATCGTGAAGCGGGCGATGTAGTAAAGGCTTCGGAGATTGTTGCCTCCCTCAAATCTCTATGGGGTGAACGCAAAGCTGCCGTCAAAAATGCCCTCAAGAGATCTGAAATAAAGGCGGCTATTGTCGTAGCGGGGACAGACCACCGAGCCTCGGTTCGAGAAGCTCGTGCGTCTTATGGCGTGTTTTGGGGGACCTATCTTCAAATCGAAGCTGCCGTGGATATTGCTGCCAAGTCTCCGACGCCACCCCGATTTCGACCTTGGACGGGCGAAGGGGCGGTTTCAGTACAATTGCAAAAAGGTCTCAGCGTCATGGCTATCGCATCCGGTAACGACAGGCGCATTCGGCTCTCGCTTGATGCGATTCCCGTAGCAGGTCGAGCTGGCAAGCCACTACCAAGACTCATGCTTCGAGTTGGATCCGACGAGAAACGTGGCCCAATCTTTGCCGAATGGCCGATCATTTATCATCGGCCATTGCCGGCAAATGGAATTGTGAAATGGGTGAAAGTCGTACGACGAAGGATAGCTGCGCAAACTAAGTGGAGCGTTCACTTCACACTCCAAACACCCGCCCAAAGCCAACCGAAGCAGATCGACGGATCCATATTGGCGGTCAACCTTCGATGGACTAAAAAGCCGGTCTCCGATGAAGAAGAGAAGGCGATTATTGCGGCGGATTGGTCTGACGGAACTGCCTCTGGAGAAGTCGTTGTGGACTCTGAAATCATTGGGATGGTCAGAAAAGCGGAGGATATTCGTTCGATCAGGGATAAGAACTTCGAACGAGTTAAATGGCAGCTGATTGCAGACACGGCGTCGCTAAAACTACCCGATGAGCACAAGGAAAGACATAAGAACCTTCACGCTTGGCGCGGTGCCAGCAAACTGGCTGCCTATCAGATCTGGTGGCGAACTCACCGCTTTAGCGGTGACTCGGAAACTTACTCGAAAGTTGAAATCTGGCGTGTGCAAGACAAGCACCTGTGGTCCTGGGAAGCGAATGCCCGCCGTAAGGCGCTCGCCAGACGCCGAGACGGATACCGCGTCTTCGCCGCTCGTATGTCGCGAAGGCACCAGACCTTGGTTATCGAAAAGCTTAATATCGCTCGCCTCGCGAAGGCGCCTAAACCTGACGAAGAACGTGAGTATAACAGGATTGCTAGTTCCCAGCGATTCGACACCGCTCCGAGTGAGCTGAGGTCAGCTCTGCTCAATGCGTTCCGGAGGGTAGGGGCGCGAATCATTGAAGTGCCAGCCGGAATGAATTCGACTGAAATGCTTGCCTATTATCGGTCCAACGGCGGTGATTCCGTCGACGGACCGGCCCTCCGTTCATTGAAATTCAATCGTCTACGGAAGATTTCTGGTGATCCGATCACCCAGTTAAGGAACACGGATTAGGCGCGGTCCATTTGAGATCTTCATTGTTTTGGATCCGAGCATGCTCTCCGGATTCTGCAGTGCCTTCGGTCCGGCTTCATTGGATCGACTTGCGGTACTTGTCGTTCTGGCTTTGAAACGCGGTGCCTATAGGGCCTTGGCCCGGTGTTTGTGAAATGGACTTCTTTGTATCCGTCGTTTTTTCCATGGCCATATTGCCAACTCGCTATGCCTTCGGTCCGGCTTCATTGGATCGACTTGCAGTACTTGTCGTTCCAGGTTTTCAGCCCCTTCGCACCGAGACAACCTTCGTTTTCGATAATGTGCATTTGCGGTTTATCTTGCCTCTGTTTCGGCCTCGAATAGGTTCTCGGGCCGGTGAAGGGTGCCCAAATTCTCAAACGTTTCCTCGCCGACAAGAGCGAGCTCACGGCTAAAGCCTACAGGGAGGACCTGGAGGATTTTATCCTCTTCCTAAAGGCCCCCTCGATCGAGGCTGCCATCGAGAAGCTGTTCGGCTCTAACCATCCAAGGGCGCAACGGATCGTCGGTGACTATCTGTCGTCCATGCGAAGAAGGGGCCTCGCCCCGGCCACAATCAACAGGCGACTCTCAACGCTAAGGTCTTTGGGAAAGAGGACGAATGTCCTCGGGTACTGCTCTTGGCGGCTTGCCGCAGATAACGTGAAGATGGAAAAGGTGCGCGACACGCGAGGGCCAGGACGCGAGAACATGGTCCGGATGTTCGATTATCTAAAGGCTGAGTCGCCTTCCAAGCCCGTGCTGCGAGATTTGGCAATCATCCACCTCTGTTATGACCTCGGCCTCAGGCGAGGCGAAGTAGTTAGCATAAACGTATCGGACTATAGCGAGGGTAGGCTGAGAGTGCGGAGGAAGGGGAAACTCTCCAAAGAGCCGCTGACCTTGCCGAAACCAACCAGGGTGGCGGTGGACGCTTGGCTCGGCGTCCGCGGAGCACAGCCAGGTCCAATGTTCATAAACTTCGATTCAATTCATCGGTCGAAGACCGGAAAGCGCCTAACGGGCGCCGCGATCTACCAGATCGTTAAGGCACGGGCCCTGGAAGCCGGCGTAAAAGCACCAGTTAGGCCGCACGGAATACGCCACACCGCGATCAGCGACGCCCGCCTATCAATCGCGAGGTTAGGGCTAGGGATGGATAGCCTAGTCGATTTCTCGGGTCACGCAGATGCCCGCACGCTGAAGCACTACCTAGATGACCAAGTATCCGCCCAGGGAATCATTTCTGCGGATATCGCGTTGCCCTGAGCAGCGGCCGGCAAGGCAGGCGGGTACTGGAATCCGTCCGAGATGGAGTGAATATTGCTTCCGAAGTTCGGGATGGAGTGATCTTTCCTTCCGAAACTGTCCGGCATGGAGTGATCTTTGCTTCCGATTTGACGGAAATCGGACTGCCAAGGCCAGGAAAGCAGGGGATGTCGGAGTTCCATGACGATTGCCCAAGGCCGCCTCATCCCAATTCGGCCGCAAAAATCAGGCAACTGTACGGGATGGAGTGATCTTTGCTTCTAAAATGGAGCTATAATCGCTTCCTCGGACAGCACTGAAAACACAGCCATTCTCCTCTGAAAACGGTTACTTAACATAATGTATATTGTGCGATAGCCGGCATGCCTCTAGGCTATGTGGCATCTTCAATATCAGCGATGCGAACTTCTTTCGTCGCGTGATCGAGCCAATACGCAAAGACGTAGTCCTCGATCATCAGATGCTCGATTTCGCGCCCGCCCTCATCTGGAATCCGGTAATCGCTGCGCACGAATGGATGCTCGGCGAGCTTCCGTGCCACTGCGATTATCTCACGCTGCCGACGCTTCGGCAATCGGACGAGGAAGTCGGCAGCACCCTCCGAAAAGACCGGTCTATAAGTCCCGGGCTTAGCCACGGCTCGCGAGCCGACGCCTCACCTCTCCCAAGGGCACCTTCTTGCCCGCATCCATTTCGCGCATGCGCTTAGAAATCATCCTTTTCCACTCAGGGCGCTCATGGCGCAAACGGATCATGTATGCATTGAGCTCGCGCCGTTCACGGGTGGAAAGACGAGAAACCTCTTGTTTGAGCTCGAGCAACGTCATGGAGCTACTTTCAATCGAGCGTGGGAAACGTCAAGTAACTCCTCCACTGCCTAGACTTGTACGGCGTTCGCGTGATCAATTTCGGGTGGAAGGCCGCGACTGCCGTCGATATTCCTCTGAGCGAAACGCATATCAAGAACCTTGCCTTCATACCCAGGGGAATCAATGCGACATCGAAATGAAACGATGTCGCCAATTGTGGAGACGTCCTCGCTGATACCCGTAACTGTAAAGTTAGTGCCCGCTGGTACGATGCCAACGATAGCAAGGCCCTCTGATGCTGCCCCAACATATCGAGCGTCGACTGCATGCGGGAGAACCCGCGCGCCGTACGCCAAGTCATAGCGCCCGACAAACGGCACCTTATTGTAGGCCAAGTTGAAAAAATATCCTGCCTCGACGCTCCTAAAACGCGAACCAACCAAATAGGAAAAACGACCTGTATCTTGGGTGCCCAGGCAGCCGGTGACGCAAGCGAACACCGCAAATATCGAACTCGAAAAGGTCAATCCGACACGTCTCATGAATCCAGCATGTTTTTCTACCGTTTGAGGTAACCAATACTGGTATGGATTGGCGGGCAATCTAAGACCCTAAATGCAAGTATTCGAATTACCCCTCAGACTATGAGTAATTGTCGCTTCCCTGAATCGCTCAATTGACGAATTGATTTCGCCTCTCATTGCCGCATCTCACGTGTACGACACATGCACTTCATGTGTCTTTGATTATGTCTCCCCGAAAGTGTTACTGCCTGTATATTGTGCGTTTTAAGCTCGGTCATCTTGATGACGTAGCTCGGCGAGGCTGCGAATCAGCCACGATCCATGCCACCCCGGTCAGGGAGAGGTTTAGGGCACACTCGCTCCAATTGAAATGGCTCGAGAGACCGGTCAGGAGAATCCGGTCGTTCGCCAGCAACCCGAAGATCGCAATCATGACCGTCAGCAACGTCGCCGCGAGGCGCGCCTTCACGCCCGTCAGGATCGCAAGCCCAGCCGCGATGAAGCAGACCCCGGTGAAATATCCCCAGAACACCTGGCCCGGCGGCAGCCACTTGGGGACAAGCGGCGCCGTCATGTTCATATAGACAAAGTGCGCTCCGCCCCAGATCAGGGCACAAACACCGAATACCAGCTGGCACAGGCGCGTGAGGCTCGCCGATCGTGTCGCGTCGATCTCGCCGCTGGCGGCGTAGATGATCAGCCCGCCCAGGGCGATCGCGAGCTGCATCGAGAGTTCCTCGTAGATCCCGTACTCGGCGTAATGGGTAAGCATCAGACGGCCGTCCAACAGGAGGACGACAAAGAGCCCATAGAAAACAGCGAGCGCCGCCCCGCCCCGGGCAACGGTTCGACGCGACTGAATCGCCGCCCCCGCAAAGACCAAGAAAACCCCCGCAACAAAGGCCAGGAGCGTTCGGAAGGGAAAGTGCGAAGGCACCGGCTGCCCGGGGTCGAAATCCCGAAACGCCAGACCGGCCAGGCCCAGCGCCATTATGCCCAGGCCGTACACACGCCACCCGAAACACAGCGTCTTTTTTTCAGGGGTCATGACGGGGTACACCGGTTTAAGCCCGACCATCGGGAACAAGTCGAGTTATCGGTGTTCGGTAGCTTCGTGATTTGAAGCCTTCGCTTCAACCTCCCTCAAAAAACACAAAATGCACCTCATCATCCCCATGGCAGCGGCCGGATATTCCATTATTTATCTCCTTTGCGGCGGCGGTTTGGGCGGGGCCGTGGTCATCTTCATCGTCGCGAAGATGCTGGGCAAATAGCGTCTCGTCCCGCTACTCACCCGGCTAGCCGGATGAGTCATCTCAAGGCTGCAGGCTATCGCAAGTCCATGGCGCGGCCGGACGGTTCGGGGCGTCTTGATGTTTCCCGTGAGCTTCTCGCCCGTTTCTCTTGCGAATTATTGGCGAGATGCAATTTCGGGGGTCCCTTCGATCGACCTTCACGGGT
>Ga0181537_10000406_pt1 | contig 40633 bp, 36 predicted proteins | sample PEATcosm2014_Bin_39_FD_119765 | JGI IMG/M metagenome (GOLD analysis project Ga0181537, IMG submission 119765) | Peatland microbial communities from MTU Mesocosm Facility, Houghton, MI, USA - PEATcosm2014_Bin23_10_metaG | ecosystem: Environmental > Terrestrial > Soil > Wetlands > Peat | place... | reverse complement strand
GTGACATTGAGCGAGTAGGCTTCGGCTATCCCTCCTGTCGGGATTCCACAAGCCCCGGCGATGACCAGGTTGCGAGGCGTGAGTGGGGCTAACGGCGTGTCGCCGAGCGCCGGATAAGGCTGGCTCGGCCGCGTGTCAGCCAAACGGCACGGCGTGATCGGGACAAAGACAAGAAGGTCCGGCGCCACCCCGCCGCCCAGCTGAATCTTCGGCGTCGCCACCCGCTGCTGCGTTTGCACCTGGGATCGGCGCATTTGCGGCGGCGCTGACCAGTTGTTGAGCGGAACCGCGCGCTCGAGAAGTGACTGAGCGGCCAGCGCCATCGGGAGTAAAACCAGCAGAGAACCGAAGCGTCGTGATGACATTTTCCAGTAAGACCTCGGGCATAGTCTTTCACGGCGCTATGCGAGGGTCAAATGGCAGGCGCGAGAGCTGCGCTCTCAGGATGCGAGCCGCGAACGACGGGAAGCGTGGTGGGGAAAGAAACGGATTCGCAACTCTACTGGCCAAGCCCCTCGAGCTGGCCGAGCAGCTTCTCGATTCGCGACTTGACTTGACGGCGCTCAGCTTTTAGATTCTCGAGATCCTGGTCGGCGAGCGTGCGGTGTTCGTTGGCTTGTTCCGCCGCCGCCTGATGTGAGGCGCGTTCCTGAGCAAGCTGCTCGCGGAGCGCCTGGTTTTCCGAGCGCAGAGAGTTCAGGCTCTGGACGGCGTGAGCAATGCGTTCTTCGAGGTTTGAAAGAGAGTTGAGCGCCTCGTCGGGCGCCGCGGCATCGTTCCAGAGAAGAGCCATATAGTTTTATTATAATCAATAACTTACGAGGCAGGCTCACTTGCATGTCAGAGACGCAGCCAAGGCTGGACCTTGAAGGCTGGTGAGCATACCCTAGTTTAACTAAATGCGGGTTGAGGTTCTATGCCCAACAAGCTCACCAAAGCTTGCGGCAATGAGTTGGCCTACGATTCTTAGGGCGCTAAGCCCGAAGGGCGAAAAATCCTAGGCCGTGGGAAGTGGCGTGCTAGAGGTGCCTGACCCCGGAAATGGGCGAAAGACTCTTCCGACTTCAGCCCCGGAAGCTGCCGGATATGAAGTTCCTGGACTCTGTTCCCGGGGACCGCTCACGAGTGAAAAAGAAGAGACAGAAGATGAAGATAATCATCATCACCGCAAAGATACCCGCCTCGAGGAGATGGCGCCTTAAACGCTTGGACCTGTTCCTGCTCTTGTGGTGGCGTTTCCGCGGCGCGCCATTTGCCGACGCAGCGGCTTCCGCCGGTACCTCCGGCGGCTCGGGCGCGTAGAAACGAGCATGACAATTCCGGCAACGTAGCGCCTGTTCTCCGCGAACCGAATGGAAGATGTCATTCCACCGGCTGTGTCGCGACGGGCGTGCTTGCGTGCTTCCGCATTTGGGGCAGATCATGAGAGAGAACGAACCCGGCGTTCAGGCTGACGTTTCCGAATGTTGGCTGATATTACGACGAGCATACCTGAAATCCGAGGCGTACCCGAGGTCCTTTGGTACTGTAGCCGCAACCGAACCATTGGTACTAGATCGGTCACAGTGAACGGCATAGTTTCATTGCGCAGGGTAGGACTCGACAGATCCGGCGAAGCCGCTAGCAATGTGTTGGAACGCGGGTCCAGGATCTGCCATCGCAACCCAGTGCCGGGCCCGATATCCGTCGTCAAGTAGCTGTAAACGAGGTTGTAATCGCCCGGTGACAAGGGCACCATCTGCTCGGTTACTTCGCACTGTTCCGGCTCGCTGCCTGAGAACTCGACCTCGAGGCCGGAAGGGCCGGGCCAGGCACGCAAGCCTTCTCTCGAAGCCAGGCTCCAATCGAAGCCGACCGGCAGCGGCTGTCGTGTGAAGCTGGCGTTGTTGGGTGTGGAGTCGTCGGCAACCACCCAATGCTGGGCAGTCATATTCCGCCACAGCATTGTGGCGGAGGCGGCGTCTCCCTCGGTCAGCAGGCGGTTCACGGTGGCCAGCAACAGGGGGCGATCAGTCTCCACGTTACCTCTCTCAATGAGGCGCGGTGCAACCGCGGCGACGGCCCCCACCTCTCCCTTTGCCAGCAAAAAGCCTAAGTACTGCCGGATGGTGGCTGGGTCGTTCGTAAGCACAGACTGGGCAATCGCTTGCGCGTCGGAATTCACGCGCCAGCAGAGTTGGAATAAGGCGCTCATGTCTTCGGAAGGCATTTCGGCAGCTTTTTTCGCCCAAAGCCAGAACTGTGGTAGGTTGTCGCGGCGCAGGTAGAAGTTCGCGAGCGTCCAGCGGGGCAGATATGTCCGATCCACTTCGTAGGCCTCGAGCAGCAGGCTCTCGGCGCCGGGCAGGTCGCCCTCAGCCTCGAGCCTCAACGCCAGTTCAGTGAGGGCAGGGGCGTTGTACCGGTCCAGCCGCGTTGCGGTTTCCAGTAGTTGGCGCGCGCGTCCGCCGTCGAGCAGCGCCAGACGCATATAGTATCTTGGCTCGTCCGGCGTCAGCTCAATTGCCTGGCGAACCGACTCGGCTGTGTCCTGGCGGAAAAGCGAATCCGCCCTTGCCGTAATTGCGGACCAACATATGCCAGCCACGCAACCCAAAACGATGGCGACGCGCAGTATGATGGTGCCTGATTTGCGAAGTAGTCCCGTCATTGCCTCATTTGCCCGGTCGGGAGGGGCGGTCCCGTTGCCAAGCCCGATGCGCGAGCCGAGAGCCTCGCAGTCCACCGCCTCCGTCTCAACAAGGTATTTCCGATCTCACTTAAAGACAAAGCCGCAAGCGTTGAAAATGTTGTCGCAAGAGTTGTCAGTGACTCGATTGTATTCTATTCTGGTGTCTGAAAATGAGGGCCGCGCACAAAACTAGCCGAGGTGAAGCATGAGCAGGCGCCACTTAGTGGAAGCCGCCGTGTTTGCGCTCATGCTGCTCATATTCTTTGTGTTTCTTTTCTTATATATTTCTCGCGAGCCGTCGCCGGGCGAGCCCGAGAGTGGCGCTATAACCGGCGTTGTCCAAAGCTAAAACGGCCAGAGTTCGCCGGTGGATAGACTATTCCCCCTCCCCTCCAGCCTGTAGGCGGGCTAAGCCTTTAGGCGTAACCTGCTCAACTAAACGTGCCTAGTGATCTTACTGAAAAATAACGAGAAAAGTGAGAAAGATCTTGTCAATCGACTGGATTCTGCCCTATTCTGGAAGTAACACGGCGCCTCCGTAAGGTGGCCGCGTGGAGGTTCAACGTGAAAAGGACGAATCTGTGGAGTCTGATTGCCGTGGCCGCACTCTTTGTGCCGACTCAGGGCATCACGGCGCCGGATGTTATCGGCACGGCGAGCGCGCGCGGCAGCATGCGAGTGGATGGCGCGCCGGTGGTCAGCAACGCTACGCTCTTTAACGGAAGCGTGGTGGAGACGGACAAGGCAACCACCGCGCTGCGTCTGGATAACGGCATCGAAGTGAAGCTGGCGACTTCTTCGAATGCGCGACTCTACCGCGATCGAATGGTGCTCGAGAAGGGTTCCGGCGAAGTCATGCCGGGGGCAGGCGGCTTTACCGTCGAAGCGAATCATCTGCGTGTTATACCCGACCAGCCGTATTCGCGAGGCGTCGTCTCGATGGTGAACACTGCTTCGATGAACGTAGCGGTGATCAGCGGCGGATTCCACGTGACTACCGGCAGCGGGTTGCTGCTTGCCAGGATCCAGCCCGGGAACATCATGAACTTCGATGACGCCGGCGGGCAGGGGGCATCCACGCCAACCTCCATCACAGGTTGTGTGACCGAGAGAGACGGCAAATACTACTTGATGGTGCCCGGCGGTACGGAATACCTGCTTACGGGAAACGTTGAGGAACTGAAGCACATGGTCGGCAAGGCTTATAAAGTGACCGGCAGCCCCGACCCGAATGCGCCGCCAAACTCAAATACGATCATCATGACCGCTCACGAGAGAGCGGCCAAGGGCTACCTCGCTTGCCCGATCGGCGCCGGCGCCGCGGGTGGTGGTGTTGGAACGACGACTGAGGTGGTGGTCGGCACCATCATCGTGGGCGCTGCGGCCGGTATTGCAGTGGGTGTCTACGAATCTCAGCAGTCGAGCGTGCCGCCCAGTCCGTGATCATCGCTTTTCTGCACGTACAGCATACCCAGTAGCGCGAACATCCATCCCGAGACGGCTGGCCGTGGGAACGGAAAGTCCACGCAGGCGTGCAGCATCACCCCTATCAGGCCGAGCGCCCAGGGGTGTCGGATAGCCGCGGGAACAGCGAAGACAAACGGAACGAGAATCAGCAACAGGAATGGGATGCCGCCTTCAGCGGCAAACTCGGCCCAGTCGTTGTGGACGTGGTTGGCGTAGAAGGGGAAGTCGCGAACCGCATAGCGCTGGTAGACTTCCGGGAATGTTCCCAGACCGAACCCGATAAGCGGACGCTGCTCCGTCATATCCACTGCAGCCGCAAGGAACTCGCGACGGGTGGTGAACGGGTCATGCTCCTGGAACCTCGCCCACACCTGCTGCCAACCGGCGACCAGCGTGAATATGACAGCAAATACGGGGACTATCGCCAGCATCGCCATTGCCCTTCGCGAGGGAGAGCCGCTGTCGCGCTGTTGCAGCAGGCGCATCAGCCCTATGAGGAGGATGGCAACCAGTTCCAGCGTGCAAATCAACGCGCCCGTGCGCGAGGCGACGGCGATCACTGAAGCGTAGAGCACGCCGGCCGCTAGCGCATAGTAGACGGCCCGGCGCCGCGAATACAGCGCGCTCCACAACGCGATGGGTAGTGCCAGCTCGACAAACTGCGCGTAGTTGTTGCGATTCTGGAAGGTGCCGAATATTTCATTGTGGCCCGAGTCGAAAAACCAGAGGACACGTCCGTTCGAAGAGAATAGCTGGGTGAGACACAGCACGGCCATCGCCAGGGCGAACCATGTGAATGACTCCAGGAAGACCCGATCCGCGGTCTGGTGCTTCGCCGGAATACGGCTGACCAGAAAAACGGCGGCAAGGGCGCCCCAACGCAGAACTGCTGCGCGAGTTTCGGCGGTGGAGGCAGTGGTATTGGTGGCAAGCTGGAGGAGTCCCCAGAGGGGGATGCATAGAATCGGGAGGCAAATCCAGTCGAAAGAAACACGCGGCTTGATGAAAATGCACGCCGCGAGCAGCAGGTAGGCGCCGATCTGGAAGGCTTGGAGGGGCCAGGCCTGAGGGAGGAACACTGTGGCCGTGGCGAAGGCCAGCAACACCGCCAGCAACGCCTTCACGGGGCCGCCACCAAGGACGAAAAGGTCATTCGCCAGCCCCACGCTGGCGCGCTCTCGAGGTGCCCCACCGCACTCCCGAAAACCGGCTTCGCGGCGTTGTCTGGGAAGTCAGGCACTCGCTTGCCGCTTCATTTCTGCAAATGCAGAAGGCATTGCCGGGTCAGGCAAGCGCCGCTTGCTTCTGGCTCAACCGCGAGTTTCAAAAACGAAGCGCTCAATCGGCCTCCCTGTTGCGGTAATTATAGTAATACCCGGTTCGATAATAATAGCCGTAGTAGTAATATCCCTCCGCTGTGGTATCTCGTTTCACCTGATTGAGCACCACTCCAATAACGTTTGCCTGGATCCGCTTTAGGACTCCCAGCACGCTGGCAACTGCCTTCCGCCGTGTCTCGCCGGCGCGGGCGATTACCAGCACGCCGTCGGCGGCGGTAGCCATCTGCAGCGTCTCGGCGAAACCGAGCAGCGGAGGGGAATCAAAGATCACCAGATCGAATTCGTTGGCGAATTCGTCGAGCAGTTCGGCCATCCTCGGGCCGACCAGGTCAGCGGCGCGGTGCGACGTGCGGCCCGCGGGAAGCAGTGAAAGATTCGGCCGGCCCTCAGGCTGAATAATGACGTCTCGCCATTCGGCTTTGCCGGTCAGCACCTCGTTGAAGCCCACTTCCGGCGACAGGCCGAATTTCCCATGCACGGAGGGGCGGCGAAGATCGCCATCGACCAACAGCGTTTTGGTTCCCTGCATGGCGCTGGCCACCGCCAAATGAACCGCGACGGTGGTCTTTCCTTCCGCGGGGCTAGCGCTCGTAACCACTATGGAACGGAGGCGCGAATGGATATCCGCCAGCGCGATGGTATTGCGCAGCGTGCGGATGGCCTCGCCGAAGCCGGAAATGGTCCGGTAGTAGCTCTTTCGATAATCGGTGGCGGGATTAATGCCGTCTCCGTTGGTGGTGGCGGGCGCAGCGGCCGCGGCAGAAAGCACCATGGCCCCAGCTTCCGTAGTCGGCGCCTTGATCAGTTGTTCGGATTTCTGTACAGCCGGCAGGACGCCGATCACGTCGGTGCCGAGGTAGCGGCTGGTTTCCTCGGGATCGCGTACCGAGGTGTCCATGGAGTCGGCCAATACCGCGCCGCCCACAGCGAGCAGCCCGGAGAGCAGGAACGCCACCAGGAGATTCAACTCAACTCTCGGGAACACCGGGTGCTGAGTCGGCCGAGCCATGTCGGCGATGCGGATGTTGTTGTTCTGGAAGCCGGCGTTGATGTCCGCCTCGTGGATTTTCTTCACCAATTCGTCGTACAGCGTCTTGTCGGTTTCCGCCTCGCGCTTCAACTGCTGATACTCGAACGAGCGCGAGTTGAGGTTATCGTATTCGGCCTTGGTGGCGGTCACTTCCTGGCGCAGCATCTGTTCGCGGTTCAACGCCTGCTTGTAATCCACTTCGACGCGGGCAGCGATATTGCGGCGCATATCGTCAAACTGTTCCTGCACTTCAGCCAATTGCGATGCGGCTTTGCGGTACTCGGGGTGGTTGGCTCCGAAGGTGGTCTTGATTTCGGCGAAGTGCTCCTTGGCCTCGTTAAGCCGCTGGGTAACCGCTCCCAGAGACTCGCCCTGCGAGGAAACCTGCGCGGCCTCCAAAGAACCGGACTTCATGGAGTTGTAAGCCGCCTCTTTGCGCACGCGATCGGCTTCGGCGGTGGTGTACTCGGTGTTCAACTGCAGCAACCGCGCCGAGAGAATACTGGTCTTCTCGTCCGGGTTAATCACGTTCATCTGCTTTTCGAACTGGCTTAGCGCCTGAGCGGAGAGCTCCATCTTGGCCTTCAGCTCGTCGAGCTGCTTCTCCATGAAAGAAGACATACTGGCCGAGGAACGAATGCGGATGTTGTAGGTGTGAGCCAGATACGAGTTGGCCACGGCGTTGGCAACGTCGGCGGCGAGCTGCGGATCGGGCGAGCGGTAGCTGATGAGAAGCAGGTAGGTGCTGGGAGGGCGCTTGACGGTCAATTGACTAAGCGCCATGGGCGCCTGACGCTTACGCTGGATCTCCTGCGGGGTCAGGCCCGCGAACGCATTCTCATGTTCGAGCAGGTTGTACCGCTCCGCAACGGGCCGCACCACGGCGTCCGACTGAATGATCTTCACCTGGGTGGCCAGGAACAGGTCGGCGTCGTCCGCGCCGCTTGAACGCTCCGAGCCCTGCCCCATGATTTCGGTGGGCGCCGAGCGATCCACATCCACCGTCACAATGGATTCGTAGATGCGCGGCAGCCGCTCGGAAACCACGAGCGTGGCGAGCATACAGGTAACCACGAAGGCGGCTATTTTCCAGGCCTGGCGTCGGAGCAGCCAAATGTAGTGCGTGAGGGGGACCGTCGGCTGTTGGTCATCGGCAACCTGCTGCTGCGGGGGCGCAGCCACGTAATAGCCGGGAACTGACAGGCCCTCCGACGGGGCGGGCGGCAGGGCGGGGAACTTCTGTGATTCTTGCATGAGTACCTTTATGTCGATTTAGAGTTATGGGTCTCAGCCCGAATTAGCGGAATACGATCAAGGCTGCGGCGCCAAGGCCCGTACCTATCATCAGGGTCTTCTCCAGCGCTCCCATGGTGTGTTTCTTATGCGTGTTCTCCGGAATGTACAAGATGTCGCTGGCCATCAAGGGAACGTCGGGGGCCTTGCGGTCAATGATGTTTTTTAACTCGATCGGAATTTCGTTCTTTCCGCCGGCGCCGCCCTCGGTGCGGTAGATGTAGGCCTCTTTGCTGGAATACTCCAGCAGGCCCTGCGACATCGCCAAAGCCTTCAGCACGCTGCTCTCCGCGCTGTTTTGGATAACATAGGCCCCGGGCAGCTTCACGTTGCCCACCACGAAGATGCGACCAGCTTCGGGAACCCGGATGTCTTCGCCGCCCTCGAGCCGAATATTGAGCGCGGGATCGGCGTTATTGACCAGTCCTGCTACCGGGATGCGTTGCACCAGGCTGGTGGCGTGGCCGTCCGGGTCTGTCTGTGGACGGCTCACAAGAATTTCCGGCCCGGCGTTATCGTTGAGTCCGCCCGCTCGCGAAAGCGCGTCCAGCAGGGTCACGACGCCGGTAGCCTGAAAGGTGAGCGGCTGCTTTACAGCCCCGACAATGCTGATCGGCCGGCTGCGGTATTCCACCACAGAGACGGTCACAATCGGGTTCACCAGCAATTCTTCTTTGGTGAGGGCGGCGGCGATGGCGGTTTCGAGCTCGGGGGGATACAGGCCCGCGGCCATCACACGTTGCTTCAGCATGGGCAGCCGGATGGCGCCATCCGCGGAGACGCGGACTGTGCGGGTGAGCTCCGGCGAATCGTATACGTAGATACCCACCAGATCGTCACGGCCAATCCGCTCCTGCGGAAGATTGTTGCTGTCTGTGAAGGACGGAACGGACGAGGACGACCGCTCGGACTGTTGCGCCAGTGCCGCGCTGGCCACTACCGCTATCAGAATCGCAAAGCAAAGTCTGTTCATAAAACTACCTCTGATCTCCGCATGGATGACGAAGATTATTTCTGTTGATCCACCCGCCGGGCGATATGTTCCACTTCGCGGGAAAGCTGCGACACCTGGCGGCGCAGTTCGCGCACCTGATCGTCCAATGACATGCCGTTGGGGCGCGAGGCAATGAGATGCTGCATGGCGGCGCGAGCGAGTTCAGAGAGGCTGCGTACGCCTGCCGTCGCGCAAGCCTCGCGATAGGCCTGGTATTCATCCCAGGAGAGCCGGAAACTGACCATTTTGCTTCTGCGGTCAATCATGGTGTGCGAATGTGCTACGCCTCAACGAAAAATTGACGGCTACGAGGCCTCGCAAAGCTGCTCTCTGCATTCCAGCAAGGCGAAGATTGATCCCCTCGCCTCTTGCCATCAGCCCACACTCCGCTCGGGCTGCCTTCCGGGAAAAGCCCTGGCGCCGGGGCCATGGCTCCTGACCGGCAAATCTCATTGAATCGACGGCACTTCGCACTGCGCTGGAGCGAAGCGGGGAGAACTCCAAGCCTATCACAACCTGCACGCCGGGCTTCGCCCTCTTAAGTCCCACGTCTCTATCTGGAAAGCATCAAGAGCGAGAGACCCGACCTCCGGGTTCGGCCGCTCCCCTATATGAGCCAATTTAGTATGACAAGAATGCCGCGTGTCTGACAAGATCTTTTGCTACATAAGTGCACGCAACTATTTCACTTTATGTGGTTTTTCGAGGTCCGAACAAGCTGGCGGTGTCCAACCTATCGCCCAGCAGGAAATAGCTTGGAACGCCCCGGCTATTTGGCTGAAGGCCGCATGTCATTTTGCCTGAAGACGCGGCGCGAGGCCGGATTTGAACTAACTGCGCTAGGCTGATTCAATGGCTGGACGCCGCCTTTCCCGACCAGGCTTGGAACGTGTGCCATGACTCTACCGTTACGCCTGATAGTCCTCATGCCGCTTCGGGACGACTGGCTATCCGCCGCCGAACTAATCCGGCGCATTGACAAAGCCATTTCGCCCGACGCCTGCACCATGCATATCCTCCTGGTGGATGACGGCTCGGCGCAAGCCTGCGACAGTAACGACTTCCAAATTGGCTTCTCAGTTGTCCGGGCCATACGGACCCTGCGTCTGCGCCGGAATCTCGGCCACCAGAGGGCCATCGCCATCGGGCTGACTCATATTCAACAAACCACCACTTGCGACGCCGTGGTGGTGATGGATGCCGATGGAGAGGATACACCCGAGGGCGTGGCGCAATTGCTTGCCGCCTATTCCGCAAATCGAGGCGCAAAGGCGGTTTTTGCGGAACGGAGGCGCCGCTCAGAGGGTATTGCGTTTCGATGTTTTTATCTGCTCTACAGATTTCTGCATCTCTGCTTCACAGGCATCAGTGTGCGGGTGGGAAACTTTAGCATTCTCCCCTTCTACTATCTGAATACGCTGGTTGTGATGAGCGAACTGTGGAATCACTACGCGGCCGCCGTCTTCAGAAGCCGCCTTCCCTTCACGATGGTCCCGATTCCTCGCGGAACCAGGATTGCCGGAGCTTCAAGAATGAACTTCGTCGCTTTGGTCTCACACGGCTTGAGCGCCATTTCGGTATTCGGAGATATTGTCGGTGTGCGGCTCCTGATCGGTTCGTTAGCCGGCTCCCTGCTGGCCGGCCTGGGGATTGTCCTGGTCGTCGTGATCCGGCTTTTTACTGAGCGCGCCATTCCGGGGTGGGCGACCTACGCCACCGGGATGCTCGTCGTCATCGCGATTCAGATGATCACGATTGCGGCGGGCTTTACATTCTTTGTCCTTTCCAACCGGACGAACCTGGGCTTTGTTCCTCTTCGGGATTACTTATTGTTCGTGGAAGCGGCCGTGGACGTCTATTCCCATGAGTGAGTTCAAGTATGCCGGTTCGGAATTGGACCTCTTCGCGGCGGTGTGGAACTGGAAGGCGTACTGGTCCGGGCAGATTCGGCCGTTCCTCGCTGGAGACATCCTCGAAGTGGGCGCCGGAATTGGATCGAACACCCGGCTTCTCGATCGTGGCTTTGCAGGGCGGTTCGTATGCCTGGAGCCCGATCCCGAGCTAAACCGCCAGTTAGTCAAGAACCTGCGAGAAGCGAAACCGGGCCGAGCGTACGAAACCCCCTGCGGAACACTGGCGTCTCTGGCAGGCCAGCAGTTCGATACCATCCTCTACATCGATGTCCTGGAGCATATCGAGAACGACCGTGAGGAGCTGAATCTAGCCGCATCGCATCTTCGCTCGGGCGGTCGCCTCATCGTCCTATCGCCCGCGCACCAGCTTCTGTTTTCGCCGTTCGATGCAGCCATCGGGCATTTCCGGCGTTACAGTCGATCGATGCTGCGATCGATTTCACCGGACGGCCTGCGGCTCGAACGCATCCGATATCTGGATTGCGCGGGCATGATCTTGTCGGCTGCCAACATGCTACTGCTCCGGCAATCCCTGCCTACCAAATCCCAACTTCGATTCTGGGACCACTGGATCATTCCAGTCTCGCGAGTTTTTGACAAGCTGTTCCTTTACTCGGCCGGCAAAACCATCATTGCCGTTTGGCGCAGACCCTGAGGGCTAGCGCCGCAGCATCTGTCTTGGCGGCAGTCCGATAGGCTGAAGAGACGCTCGAGATCTACTAGATGGAACTGGACCCGCTCGAACCGGTTATCGGCGAAATAAACTTGCCGGCCGTAGAGCCCGCCGGAGCACCCCCGACCCGGGAACCGCGCAAAGCGGCGGTGATGTTCATTTTCATTACCATCACGCTCGACATTCTCGCTATGGGAATGATCGCTCCGGTCCTGCCGCGCCTGGTCAGCAGCTTTCTCGGCAACGACACCGCTCGCGCCGCCCAGGTCTTCGGCGTCTTCGGGACTGTTTGGGCCCTGATGCAGTTTGTCTTCTCGCCGCTGCTCGGCTCGCTTTCCGACCGGTTCGGACGCCGCCCCGTCGTCTTGCTTTCCAATCTTGGCTTGGGCCTCGACTACTTCGTCATGGCCCTAGCGCCGAACCTCGCCTGGCTGTTTGCAGGCCGCGTGGTTTCCGGCGTCACCGCTGCCAGCATCCCTACCGCCATGGCCTATATTGCAGACGTCACGCCGCCCGAGAAGCGCTCCGCCGCTTTCGGCATGATCGGCGCCGCGTTTGGCCTGGGCTTCGTTCTGGGCCCGGCTGCCGGCGGCCTTCTCGGCAAATACGACCCGCGCCTCCCGTTCTGGGTCGCCGGCGCACTGAGTCTGGTCAACGCACTGTATGGTTTCTTCGTTCTGCCCGAGTCTTTGCCGCGTGAGCGCCGGGGACGGTTCTCGTGGAAGCGCGCCAACCCAATCGGCTCTCTCGTGCTTTTGAAATCGCACCGTTCCTTGTTCAACATCGCGGCTGTCATATTCCTGGGCTACATCGCCCACACGGTGCTGATCAGCACCTACATCCTCTATGTCGACTACCGCTACAACTGGACAGCGGAAACCGCGGGCTTCTCGCTGGCCTTCGTAGGCGCCTGCTCCGGCGTGGTCGGCGCGTTGCTTGTGAAGCCCCTGGTGAAGCGTTTTGGCGATCGTGCCGTCATGCTGGCCGGGCTGTTTCTCGGAGCGACGGGCTTCGCCGGGTTCGGGCTGGCTTCGACCGGCCTGGGTTTCTTCCTGGCCATCCCGGTTATGGACCTGTGGGGGCTCGCCGGGCCCACCGCGCAAGGCCTGATGTCGCGTCGCGTCTCCCCTCAGGAACAAGGACAGTTGCAGGGCGCCATCAACGCGCTTCGCAGCGCCGCCGGGCTTTTCGGTCCGGTCATGTTCACCTCCGTCTTTGCGGCCGCGATCTCCCCAGGCGCTCTGTGGCGATCGCCCGGCGCCCCCTTCTATCTCGCCGCCGGGCTGGTTTACGCTTCCGCCCTGCTGGCGGTGTTCGCCACGCGCGAGCATGCTGAGCCGCAGGGCTGAGCGCAAGGGCCCGATCTGTCTCCGGCTGCCGCACAGCTAGATCTAACCCGGCCGCCCCCCTCGCTGACAACAGGTTCCCGGAGCGTGGCACGGGCCTTTAGAGGGTGATGAAAAAGCCTGAGGCAGGCTGAATGCCTGCCCCACCATGCTCCCCAAAGCATTGATTTGTCGTGGTGGCGCAGGCGGTTTCGCCTGCGTATTTCCGGTCTGGCAGGCTTTTCCGAGCAGCCTCTCTTAGCCTGTGACACCCGCCGCCCAAGCCGCTCAACACCCTACTGAGAGCCGCATGACAACCGCAGCTGGGCCTGGCGCATACCCCCGGCCGAGACGCGAACGTTATCGACTCGGTGCGGGCGGCGGAACAATCGCGGAAATCATATTCGACTGGCTGGACGACGTGTTCAAGAAAGACCAAAAAGAAGGCACAAAGCAATTGACGCCGCAGGCGCAATAACTCCCCTGCGGCACATTGAGGGGCTCTTCTTCTGAGGAACATCTGCTGCGGACCCGCAAGCTCGCTTATAGCCATCCGTCGCCTCTCCCGCTGGGTGATAGGATCTCGGACTGATTTCGAGGGTGGGTCGCGAGTTTGGCGGGTTTAGGCGGCGGGTTTCACCTCCTCGATCGCATTTCCCGACGCCGGTTGGCCGACCATTGAGGTGGAATTCATTTCTGATTGAGACTTGAAACCCGAATTACGAAAGGAACTGTCCGAGCCGGCTGTGGATGCGGAAGTGGTTGCAGTGGAGGGGGCGGACATGGCGGTTGCGGGACCTCCCGTCGAGGTGAAGTCGAGGTCTCCCCAGAGGGTTGGCTCGTCCCATTTTTCGTGATTTTGGTTGCGCAGGCGACGGTCCTTCTGTAGAACGAGCAGGGTTTTAATGGCGGCGATGTGGGCGCGCTGGTGCGCGGTTTCGTAGCGCAGGTACAAAGCCAGAGCGTGGAGGTCAGAGATTTCGAGGGCGGAAGTTTGTAGGTCGCGGGCGCGGCGCGCGAGCCAGAGGGAGTCGACGATTTCGCGGACGAGTTCGATTTCTGCGCCGGTCATGGGAACGAACTGCCGATTGAACTGGAGGAAGAGCAGGGTGTGAGCGTCGCTGTCCTCGTGAGGGAGGAAGGTCATGGAGGGGCCGGCGGGCATGCTGAGGCCGTGCTTGAGGGCGTTGCGCGAGGAGTGAGCCTTGCCGGCGGGAGTGCGCGGGCCGGTACTCTGGCCGGGCGCCGGTAGGGTCGGGGCTGTAGTGGGTGGGGCGGGGATGTGCGCGGATGTGGAATTGCTTGCCGAGGCCGCTTGTTGGCGGGCTTTGCGACTAAGCTTGATTTTGATTCTGTGAGCAGACATGAGAGTGTGCTCCTTTCGATTGGTTCGGTTCGTGGCGCCCTTCGCGGCGGAAGCGGGCGAGCGAGTGGACGGCTCGGATCCCGTCTCGCGAGTATGTGCTGCGGAGTGAAGTGAAGACGCGCGGCGGTCGGGGGTAAGTCGCGGAGGCGGCAGGGTGAAATAAACTTCAGCGCTTTTGTGACTGCGGCCAGACGGTATCGCGTCTCGCATCCCCCTGCGCGCTACACTAACGGTTGGGCCGGTTCAGCTTTGCGCGATAAGCGGCCCGTGCGGCCCGCACTCGCGAGCCCGCCACCCAACTGCTCGTTATGAAGATCCACGAATATCAGGCCAAAGCGATTTTGGCCAAATACGACGTCCCTGTCCCGCGCGGCGAGGTCGCCTATTCGGTCGAAGAAGCAGACACCGCTGCCAAGAGAATTGGCGGCAGCGTCGTGGTGAAGGCTCAGATTCACGCCGGCGGGCGAGGGAAGGGCGGCGGCGTCAAGATTGCGAAGAGCGCCGAAGAGGCGGCTGAAATCGCCAAGAAGATGCTCGGCATGACGCTGGTCACTCACCAGACCGGACCCGAAGGCCGTGTGGTCCAGCGTCTGCTGGTCGAAGAGACGCTGCCCATCGAGCGGGAGCTTTACCTGGGTATTGTGCTCGACCGGGCGCTGGGTGCGCCCGTCTTTATGGCCTCGTCCGCCGGTGGCGTGGAGATCGAAGAGGTTGCCGCAAAGACGCCCGAGCTCATCCTCAAGGAACCGCTGAAGCCGGGCTACGGTCTGCAGCCTTTCCAGGCCCGCAAGCTCGCATTCGGCATTGGAATTCCGGCCCCGAGCGTCGGCCCGGCCGCCGCCGCCATGACTGCGCTTGCCAAGGCGTATGATGCCGTGGATTGCTCGCTGGCCGAGATCAACCCGTTCATCCTCACCAAAGACGGCAAAGTCTACGCCCTGGACGCCAAGATCAATCTGGACGACAACGCGCTGTACCGGCACAAGGACCTGCTCGAGTTGCGCGATCTGAACGAAGAAGATCCGCTCGAGGTGGAAGCTTCCCGGTTCGGGCTGAACTACATCAAGCTCGAAGGCAATATCGCCTGCATGGTAAACGGCGCGGGCCTGGCCATGTCCACTATGGACATCATCAAGTACGCCGGCGGTCATCCCGCCAATTTCCTGGATGTCGGCGGGGGCGCCAGCGCCGAACAGGTCAAGAACGCTTTCCGCATTCTGCTTTCCGATGCCTCGGTGAAGGCGGTGCTGATCAACATTTTTGGCGGGATCTTACGCTGCGACACCCTGGCCAACGGTGTCGTCGCGGCAGCCAGAGAGTTGCAGTTTAAGATTCCGGTAGTGGTCCGCATGGAAGGCACCAACGTCGAGCTGGGGCAGCAAATTCTCAAGGATTCCGGATTGAACTTTACGGTGGCTGACGGCATGAAAGATGCGGCCGAGAAGGTAGTGAGGCTGGCGCAATGAGCGTTTTGGTGAATAAGAGCACCCGGGTGATCTTTCAGGGCTTCACCGGCCGCGAGGGGACGTTTCACGCCCAGCAGGCCATCGCCTACGGCACCAATGTGGTTGGCGGCACGACTCCGGGAAAGGGCGGCCAGACGCATCTCGACCGGCCCGTATTCAACACGGTCTCGGAAGCCGTGAAAGCGACTGGAGCGAACGCGAGCGTGATTTTCGTTCCGCCGCCTTTTGCCGCCGACGCCATCATGGAAGCCGCCGACGCCGGCTTGCCGCTGGTGGTTTGCATCACGGAAGGCATTCCCACCGCCGACATGGTCCGTGTTTGGGAGTATCTGAAGAGTAAACCCGCCACCCGGCTGGTGGGGCCAAACTGCCCCGGCGTGATCACGCCGGAGGAATGCAAGATCGGCATTATGCCCGGGCACATTCATAAGCGCGGGCATGTGGGCATCGTTTCGCGTTCCGGCACGCTGACCTATGAGGCGGTGGGCCAATTGACGCGGCTCGGGATCGGCCAGTCTACTTGCATCGGAATTGGGGGGGACCCGATCATCGGCACGAGCTTTCTGGATGCCATTGGACTGTTCAACGCGGATCCCGACACTCACGCCATCATCATGATCGGCGAGATCGGCGGCAACGCTGAAGAGACCGCTGCGGCCTATGTGAAACAGCATGTGAAGAAACCCGTGATAGGCTTCATTGCCGGCCAGACCGCGCCGCCGGGCCGGCGCATGGGCCACGCGGGCGCCATCATTTCGGGAGGCTCCGGTAAGGCCGAAGATAAGCTTGCCGCCATGGTGGATGCCGGCATCACCGTGTGCCCTTCGCCGGCGGTGATGGGAGAAAAGACTCAAGCCGCGCTCGAGCAATCAGCCGGGCGGCGTTAGGCGATATTCGAGAGGAAAAAGAAGTCATCTATGGCAGTAGAGCGAACGTTCGCAATGATAAAGCCCGACGCGGTGGCCAGCGGCCACACCGGCAGAATACTCGCTATGATTCACGAGAGCGGATTCAAGGTCGCCGGTTTGAAACAGCGCCGTATTTCCCTGGAGGAAGCGCAGGCTTTCTATGCAGTTCACAAGGCGCGGCCATTCTATACGAGCCTGGTGAGGTTCATGAGTGAGGGACCCACGGTTGTGCTGGTGCTGGAGCGAGAAGACGCCATCGCGCGCTGGCGGGTGCTGATGGGCGCGACTAACCCCGCCAATGCCGAGGAAGGAACAATTCGGAAGCGCTTCGCCGAAAGCATCGAACGAAACGCCGTTCATGGCTCCGACGCACCAGAAACCGCTGCTCAGGAAATCCCGTTCTTTTTTTCCCAGGCTGAGCTTCTGTAAGCAGGGGTTAGGGGTCCGAAAGTTTGGGTACAACGTCCGTCCGCTTGCTGACGCGGACTTCCGCAACTTGGTACTACTGTCGAAACCCGGGAAGACCGCTTCCTTTGGTCGCAGCTCGCAGTGCGCGTCTTGCGAAGGCGGACGAAACCAAGCGCCGAGACGAGTCTCGGCGCGGCAGGCAGAAGTGCCTGCGCCACATTCCGGAATCAATAGGCGGCTAGGAGACTGTCGCGGCCACTTCGCGGGTGGCGAATTTCCGGTCGATGTACTTATCGAGAATCTGGCGGAATTCGGCTACGATGTGGTCTCCGCGCAGCGTGGTCATGAGCTTGCCATCCACGTAAACCGGAGCCACCGGCTCCTCGAATGTCCCAGGCAGTGAGATGCCGATGTTAGCGTGCTTCGATTCGCCCGGCCCATTCACCACGCATCCCATCACGGCCACCTTCAACTCTTCCACGCCCGAGTAGCGGTCGCGCCATACCGGCATCTGCTCGCGCAGATAAGTCTGGATCTGATCCGCCATCTCCTGGAAGAATGTGCTGGTTGTGCGGCCGCAACCTGGGCAGGCCGCTACCTGCGGGGTGAACGAGCGCAGATTGAGAGCCTGCAGGATCTGCTGGCAGACGACTACTTCGTCGGTGCGGTCGCCATTCGGCATGGGAGTGAGCGATGCGCGAATCGTATCTCCGATCCCTTCCTGTAAAAGAACCGACAGAGCGGCGGTGGTGGCCACGATTCCTTTCGATCCCAATCCGGCTTCTGTCAGGCCAAGATGCAGCGCATAGTCGCAGCGCGCGGCCAGCATCCGATACACGTGGATCAGGTCCTGCACACTGCTGACCTTCGCGCTAAGGATGATTTTGTCGCGCGCCAAGCCGTACTGCTCGGCCGCCTCGGCGCTCCGCAGCGCACTCTCGACAATGGCGCGCATGGTTACTTCCATGGCGTCTAGCGGCTCGGCCAGCTTCGAATTTTCATCCATCATCCGGGTCAGCAGCATCGAATCAAGCGAACCCCAATTCACTCCGATGCGCACCGGCTTGTCGTATTCGATTGCCGCCTCGATCATGGTGCGGAAGTTGTCGTCGTGCTTCTTGCCGATATTCACGTTGCCGGGATTGATCCGGTATTTCGCCAGGGCCCGCGCGCAATCGGGATACTTCTTCAGCAGCAGATGGCCGTTGTAATGGAAGTCGCCGATCACCGGCACGTTGACGCCGAAAGAACGCAGCGAATCGACGATTGTCGGAACCGCTTTTGCAGCCTCGTCGGTATTGACGGTTACCCGGACCAGCTCCGAGCCGGCGCGCGCCAGGGCCATTACCTGGTTCACGGTGGCCGCCGAGTCAGCGGTGTCGGTATTGGTCATGGATTGTACGACGATCGGCGCGCCTCCGCCGACCATCACTCCGCCTACGTTGACTGGCACGGAATTCCGTCGGTGCTGTGCGGGCATGTGAAAAGCTGAACCTCCAGGGGAGTCAGAAGTCGATCTAGAACTCTAGTTTATCAGCGTCGCGCACTTCTGTGCCCGTGCTAGCCCCATGCGTAACGGATGGGCTGCAACTTGCTACTAGCGCGGCAGGAATTCCTCGACGCCAAAGGAGTGGCGGATGATCGCGCGGAGTTCCTCGAGCGATGAAACGTCTCCAGTGCCCATGGCCTGAGTCAGCGCGTTTCCGGCCGCTGTCGCTTCCGAGGGGCCGGCCACGACGCGGCGGCCAGTAACGTTGGCGGCCAGTTGATTGAGCAGGCGGTTCCGCGAGCCGCCTCCGACAATATGGATCACGTCGATGGACCTGCCGGTAAGCGTCTCGAGGGTTTCGACCACGTCCTTATAGCGGACGGCGAGACTGTGAAGAATCACGCGCGTGGTTTCGCCGGCATCTTTGGGAGCCTTTTGTCCGGTCTGGCGGCAATATTCGCGAATGCGCTCGGGATGACGGCCGGGAGAGGCAAAGGCATCGAGGTCGATGACGGAGCCGCTATGTTCGGCAGCCTCCGCTTGCCGGATCAGATCGTCATACGAGTATTCGCTGCCTTCCTTGGCCCAGGCGCGGCGGCACTCCTGTAGAAGCCATAGCCCCGCGATGTTCTTGAGCAGCCGGATGCGGCGGCCCACGCCGACTTCATTGGTGAAATTGGCGTTTTGGCACGCTTCATTAATTACCGGGGCATCGAGCTCCACGCCCATCAACGACCAGGTGCCGGAGCTGATGTAACACCATCGGGAGTTCTCGTCCGCCGGCACGGCGGCTACAGCGGAAGCGGTATCGTGACCAGCCGTGGCGAACACAATGGGGCTCTGCCGAAGTCCGCAATTGTCGGCCACGTGCGGGAGGATTTCGCCAAGCGTGGCGCCGGGGTCGACTAACTCCGCAAGAAAACTCGCGGTAATGCCGAGGCTGCGGAGTAGGTCGGTGGCGAACCGCCCGCTAACCGGGTTATAGAACTGGGATGTGCTGGCAATGGTGCGCTCGGAGCACTGCACGCCGGTGAGGAAGTAATTGAACAGGTCCGGCATAAAGAGAAGTTTTGCCGCGGCGTCTAGCAGGCCGGGGGTTTCGCGGTGAATGGAGAAGAGCTGATAGAGAGAATTGATCTCCATCACCTGGACTCCCGTGACCGCAAAGACCTCGCGCTTCGGGACGATGGCAAACACTTCCGCTGGAAGACCTTGCATGCGGGGGTCGCGATAATGCCGCGGGTTGGCAAGCAATGCTCCGTCGGCGCCAAGCAGGCCGAAATCCACTCCCCACGTGTCGATGGCGATTCCATCCAGGTGCGTCACCGCCTTTCCAGCGGCGCGAATGCCTTCCGTAATTTCGTGGTAAAGCCGGTACGTGTCCCAGTAGAGGCCGTCAGGAAGCTGGACTGGCGTGTTGGGCCAGCGGTGCAGCTCGGCTAGTTCGAGCTTCTGCGAATCGAGCGAAGCGAGCATCGCGCGCCCACTCTCCGCACCCAGGTCGAGCGCAAGAAATCGTCGACTCATGTCGAAAGCGAGTATATAAAACCCAGGGCGCAACTCGCGGCGCCAGGCACGGCTTCGGTAGCCTGAAAGCAGATGCAGAGAATCGCCATTGACATGGATGAAGTGATCGCCGACACCCTGGGTAGCTATCTCCGGGTGTATAACGCCGACTTCGGGAGCAACCTGACGCGCGAAGATTTACACGGGCGACATGCGTTTGATGTGGCGCGGCCGGAGGATATTCCCCGAATTCGGCAATACTTCCAGAACGAGAAGTTCTTCTCCGACATCGAGCCGATGCCAGGCAGCCAGGAAGTGGTGAAAGCGCTGGCGGAAGTTTACGAGGTGTTCGTCACGACATCTGCGATGGAGGTGCCGATCTCCTTCATGCCAAAATTCCTTTGGCTAAAGCAGCACTTCCCGTTCATTTCCTCGAGCCACATCGTGTTTTGCGGGGACAAAGCCATTGTCTCCGCCGATTTCCTGATCGACGACAACGTCCGGCACTTTGAGCGCTTTCAAGGCGAGGGAATTCTATTCTCAGCGCCACACAACGTCAACGAGACGCGCTTTCGAAGAGTCGACAACTGGCAGGATGCGCGGGCGATGTTTCTATAGGTTCTCTCCGCTCTGGCACCGGCTCTCATCCTTTGCCCTGGATGACCAAAACAATTTCCACCAGCAGGATGATGATCACCAGTACCTCGAGTACGAACGCGCGGGCCTGGTGAAACTCATTCACCATCGAGTCATAGAGGTCCCGTGCCGTCGTCAGCTTCTCCTCCACCAGGTTGTGATAATCAACCACGCCGATGCGGTGGGTCGCGAGGCGATAAACGCGCGCGTAGAACATATCGCTCAGAAACTTAATGGCGTTGTCGGTGAGCTCGGAGACCTCTCGGATATCCAGGCGGATCGTATTCAGGTCCTCAGCCTCACGAGCAAGACGCCAGCGCGACCAGAACCCGCGGTGCCGCTCGAGCCGCTGGTAGACGCCGGCCAGAAGACGCGTCAAGACGTCATCGTAATAGCGAAATTCCAGCAACTGCGTGTTGGCGTATTCGAGCAGGTCGAGCGTCGGCAACGCACCGGCCGGAGTGTCATAGACGAAGGCGGCCACCCAGCCCGCAACCACCAGATCGGTCGCGTAATACGACATGCTGGATTGCAGCACGTCCTGCTGCTCCGCCTTCGCCAGCGGCTTGCATTCGCCGCGGACAATCTGGGCAATTTGGGCGCCGCGTTCGCGCAACAGCTCTTCCGCCGAGCAGATATCCGCGCCGTCACGGACGATAGGGTCCATTTGAACGACGTAGTAGTCTTCGGTAATCCACGCTTCGTAAGGCTTCCGCAGCGCCGGCATCACAAACGCGATCCGCTCTCGCAGCAGCGTGTGCGCGCGGCCCTCCAGCTCGGAAGACGAAATCCAGCGATTGGCGAATAACACCAGTTCTTCCCAGGACCCCGCGAAGCTGAGCTGAAGCTCGACGCTGGCCACGCCGTACTCGAAATAGCGAACGCGCGGGGATGCCATCAGGCGATCGTTGGTGAGTGTCGGCTCCAACGGCTCCATCACGGGCGGGCGTTCGAAGCGCACATACTCGGGAGCCGGATGACGGAAGGCCGGTTCGCGCCGGCTGGGGCGCGTTCCGAAGACTTCGTGCAATCGAGTGAGGTCAATCGCCTCCGCGATGTCAAAAAGATGGAAAACGCGAAGGGTCCCTGTCAGCTCAGGAGCCGTCATGCGGAATCCATGGTAACTCTGCCAGCTTTCAGCGATCAGCTTTCAGCGGTCAGCCAAGAAGGGCTAGCTTTCAGCGATCAGCTTTCAGCGGTCAGCCAAGAAGGGCTAGCTTTCAGCGATCAGCTTTCAGCGGTCAGCCAAGAAGGGCTGGCTTTCAGCGATCAGCTTTCAGCGGTCAGCCAAGAGGGGCTGGCTTTCAGCGGTCAGCTTTCAGCGGTCAGCCAAGAAGGGCTAGCTTTCAGCGATCAGCCAAGAGGGGCTAGCTTTCAGCGATCAGCTTTCAGCGGTCAGCCAATCCGGCATCTCTGACACCGGCCGATGGAGCCGATCAAACCGCTAGCCGAGACGCGACTGTGAAGGAGCGTACAAAACTCCGTTTCGCTGAAAGCTACCCCTGCTGGCTGATAGCTGATAGCTGATCGCTGATAGCTGGCTTTGCTGAAAGCTGGCTTTGCTGATAGCTGAAAGCTGGCTTTGCCCCTACAATGAAAGGTCATGAAAGCCCGCGTTTACGTTTCAATGAAAACCACGGTGCTCGACCCGCAGGGGCAGACCATTTGCCATGCCTTGCAGGGATTGGGGCACCGCGAAATTACATCTGTCCGGCAAGGCAAATACTTCGAGATAGGGCTGGCCGAAGGCGTGACAAAGGAAGACGCGCAGTCGGCGCTTGCTTCCATCGCCCACGAGGTATTGGCCAATCCGGTGATCGAGGAATACCGGGTCGAAGTTCTGGACTGACAGGAGAGCGCCTGAATGTGCGGAATCGTTGGTTACGTTGGCTACCGGGAAGCAGTTCCGGTGATAGTGGACGGATTGCGGAAGCTCGAGTACCGCGGCTACGACTCAGCGGGCGTCGCCGTCGTAACCGGTGAGGGCTGCCTCGAATTGCGGCGCGCTTCGGGAAAGCTGCGCAACCTCGAGGAATCGATTCGAGCTAATCCGATTGCGGGCGACTACGGAATCGGCCACACGCGCTGGGCGACGCACGGACGCCCCACGGAAGAAAACGCGCATCCGCACCGCGATTGTAAGGGCCAGTTGGTGGTGGTGCACAACGGCATCGTTGAGAACTACCTCGCGCTGCGCCACCAACTGGCCGGCGAAGGACACATTTTCACGACGGAAACCGACACCGAAGTTCTTGCGCACCTCATCGAGAAACATCTGAGCGGCACATTGGAGAACGCGGTGCGCAAGGCGCTCGAGGAAGTCCGCGGAGTTTACGCGATCGCCGTGATTTCCACGACGGACCCCCACAAGATTGTGGCTGCGCGGCAAGGGCCGCCGGTGGTAATCGGCCTCGGCGAGAACGAATATTTCGTGGCCTCCGACGTGCCGGCGATCCTCAGCTATACCCGCGACATGTTCTTCCTGAACGACGGCGATGTGGCGATTCTGACGCGCGAGGGCGTCACCGTCACCGATCTCGGCGGCCGCACGATGAAGCGCCAGATCTCACACATTCTGTGGGACCCGATCATGGCCGAAAAGGGCGGTTACCGGCACTTCATGCTCAAGGAAATCTTCGAGCAGCCGCGCGCGATCAAAGACACGATGCTCGGACGCATTGGCCTGGAGAGCGGGCGCATTTTTCTGGACGAGATCAATATAAGCGAGAAGCAATTCCGGGCGGTGCAGCAGGTAAAGATCGTCGCGTGCGGAACAAGCTGGCACGCCGGGCTGGCGGGCAAGTACATGATGGAACGGCTCGCGCGGCTGCCGGTCGAGGTGGATTATGGCAGCGAGTTCCGCTACCGCGATCCCATCATTCAACCCAACACCCTGACAATCGTGATTTCGCAGTCCGGAGAGACGGCCGATACGCTGGCCGCCTTGCGCGAGGCAAAACAAAAAGGTTCGGCGACGCTTGCCATCTGCAACGTGGTCGGCTCCATGATCACGCGCGAGGCCAATGGAACGCTGATCACCCACGCCGGGCCGGAGATTGGCGTGGCGTCTACAAAAGCGTTCTCTTCGCAGATTACGGCTTTGGTCATACTGGCGATGTATCTCGGCCAATTACGCGGGACGCTGAGCTCAGAGGCATCGCGAAAGCTGGTGCTCGAGCTGGCGCAGATTCCGGGCAAACTGGAACACGTGCTTTCCGATGAGGCGCCTTACGAGGCGATCGAGAAGAAGCTTTTCCGCGCCAACGACTTTCTGTACTTGGGCCGCGGCGTTCATTTCCCGATTGCGCTGGAAGGCGCTTTGAAACTGAAGGAGATCTCCTACATTCACGCCGAGGGTTATCCGGCCGGCGAGATGAAGCACGGCCCAAACGCGCTGATTGACGAAAATCTTCCGGTTGTCGTGCTGGCTACACGCGATCCCCATAGCGAAGAGAGCCGGGTGCACTACGAGAAAACGGTGTCGAACATTCAGGAAGTGAAGGCGCGCAGCGGGCTGGTGGTGGCAGTGGCATGCGAAGGCGATGAAGACGTCGCGAAAATGGCAGACTTCTTCATTCCCGTGCCGGCGACTCGCGAACTGCTGCTACCGCTGGTCGAAATCGTTCCGCTGCAACTGATCGCCTATCACATCGCCGTCCGCCGGGGCTGCGACGTGGATCAACCCCGCAACCTCGCCAAGAGCGTCACGGTGGAATAGCGCCTTGTGGGGCTGACCCTCTGGGCCCGCTGTGCTCGCGATTGACCAAGGCTCGCTGCACGCGCGAAGAGCCGGCCAGGGGCCAGGCCGCGGACCGGGGGGTCCGCCCCACAATTGGTACGGGCCGCCATCACGCAATGAGCAAATCGCTCACGGTTTCGAACGAATAGCCCTGATCCTTGAGGACCGGCACAATACGCTTCACCGCGCCGAGCATGGCCGAAACGTCAGGCTCCGGCCGGATAGTGCGGCCGTCGTGCAGGCAAACGATCCCGCCCGGAGATGCCTTGCGAAGCACCCGATCTGCGACCCGTGGGGCGGGCCATTCCCAATCGTGGCCGAGGACGGTCCACATCACACCCAGCAGATTGAGCTTCCGCTGGGTCGCGCGCATGCCAAGCCAGCGCAACCCGTACGGAGCCCGCAGCAAACGAGGCGTCGCGCCGGTGGCGTCCTGAATGATCCGCTGGGCACGGGTGAACTCCTGATCGATGAACCGCGGGCTGCGCAAATAGAGCCGGGGATGCGAATCCGTGTGATTTCCCAGCTCATGGCCGGCCGAAAGCGCCGCCCGCGCGATCTCGGGATGGCGTTCCACGTTGCGGCCGCACTGGAAGAACGTGGCGCGAACACTCTGTTTGGCGAGAAAATCCAGCAGCTCGAGTGTGGCCGGACTGGGACCATCGTCAAACGTCAGGGCGATGGAGCGGCGACGTCCAGGCCCACGACAGACCGAGGGGGCGAAGAGTTGCGCGGAAGGAGCAGCGATACCGTAAGCGCTAACGCCTGCCGCCGCAGCCGCCGCCGCGCCCGAGCCTGCAATCCACCCCCACATCCCATCGAATGTAGCAGCATCGAGCGATTGCGTTCCCCTGACCCCCGGCCCCTGATCCCTGGCTGCAGTTCAGTCTTCCCGTGCCGTTTCAAGCGCCGGCGCCGATGCATGGTAGTCGGCGCGAACGCGCTCCGCATATTGAAACAGCAATTCGTCAACGCGGCGCCGGTCGTGTGATTTCACGATGAAACCTATGTGATGTTTCTTGTCCATGCGCCAGACCAGCTCGGGATCGGTGAAGCTGGACGTGTCCGGCCATTCCTGGCGTGCAAGGGAAACCAGCAGGCCGGCATAATCGCCGTGCGCGGGCGCCAGTTGATAATCCTCGCCGCGCGCTGATGCTACTTCGACCTTGGCCCACTCGGCCCACATGTTGATCCCGGTCGCGTGTTCGATCAGATCCGAGATGTGCGCTCCGCCGACACGCGCGGAAGTTTCGAGAAAATACAATTCGCCGTTGTGATGGGCGTGAATGAACTCAGTGTGAGAAACACCGTTGACGAAACCCATGGTTTCGAGCACCCGCTTATTGAACGCGAGCAGGTCCTGCTCGAGAGGTGAGCCGCGCTCGAGGAGCCGCGTCATGAAGATGCCCCCGCCCTGCGACACTTCGAGCGGCGGCCGGCCGTATGCGCTGGCCACCGCATAGCGCATCTCGCCTCGAAACCAGATGGAATCCACGTGGAGCACATCGCCCGCAACAAACTCCTCAATCAGGAAGAAGGACTGTTCGTCGCCCACCCGGTGGATGTGGTCCCAAACCTCCTGCGCGTGACTGCACTTCTTGATGCCAAGCGCGCCCGCCATCAGCCGCGGCTTGAAAACCCACGGGCCGGGAACGGCTTCAAGGAAGCGGCGAACCGTGTCGTAGTTGAGCGCGTGGACAAAGCGCGGCACTTGGATGCCGTTTTCGGCGGTCTGAATTCGCATCGCGAGCTTGTCGCGGAAGAAGCGGGTATGCGTCTCGCCCATGCCCGGGATGCGGAGATGCTCGCGAAGCGCCGCCGCTTTTTCGACGTCGAAATCGTCCAGAGCAATGATGCGGTCAAGCAACTCGGTGCGGTAGAGGTGGCTGACGGCGAGAAGCGTGTGCTGCAGATTCCATTGGTGCTCCTGATCCGGCATGTAGAACACGTCTTCCAGCGCTTCGCGAGGCCAGTGGGCCTTCTCCTTGAGGCTCAGCGAAGTCAGCAGAAAGACCCGGCAGCCTTGCCGCTTGGCTTCCTGGAGGAAGCGTTGTCCTTTTTCAAAACTCGCGAGGCAAAGCAAAGTGAGGGGATGGGCGGATCGGTGCATACGCTTTCGACGAACTATCCTGTTACCTTACACGACTGCGAGCCAACTGGGAAATTCTGCTGGCCACCGTACCCAAACCAACCAAAACGGCGAAGAAAAGAGCGAGGATAGTGACATGAGGGCGGCATGGCGAAGATTCTGAAGCTGAAACACCTGGCGGCAATCCGATGGTTTCACTGGGTGAACTTTCCGCTTTTGTTCCTCATGATCTGGAGCGGGTTCCTGATCTACTGGGCGAACGACGAGTATGCGGTGTCGATTGGGTCGCTGCAGGTGTTTCACTTCTTCCCGGATTGGGTTTACAACGCGCTGGGCTCCGCTCATCGCCTCGCCGAGGGCATGGCTTTGCATTTCGTCTTCATGTGGCTCTTTGTACTGAATGGCGTGCTCTACGTCGCTTACACAATATTCTCCGGGGAATGGCGCTACCTGGCGCCACAAAAATGGAGCGCCTTCCGCGATGCCTGGAGCGTCGTTCTCTACGATCTGCGCCTGAGAAAGCAAATGCCGCCCCAGGACAAATACAACGCCGCGCAGCAGATCACTTACACAGCCATCATCTGCATGGGAATCGGCTCGGTTGTGACCGGATTCGCCATCTACAAGCCGATGCAGCTCTATTGGCTGGCCTGGCTGTTAGGCGGATACGAAGCCGCGCGGCTTTGGCATTTCCTGCTGGCGTTCGGCTACGTGGGCTTTTTCGTAGTCCACATTGCGCAGGTGGTTCGCGCCGGCTGGAATAACTTTCGGGCGATGGTGATGGGCTATGAAATGGAGCCCGCCAAAGACGTTGCTCAGGAACTAGGCGCCCATGAATAAGAAGACAACGCCTCGCGAAATTCTTTTGGACGACCGCGCGGCCGATGAGCAGATGCGTGTCCGAACCAGGCGCAGTTTCCTGACCGGCGGCGTCGCCGCGGCGGTGGGAATCGGAGGCTACGCGTGGCTGAAGACCCGCGATGGAGCGGGCGGCGTGCCGTGGCCGCAACGGCTGGTGCTGGGTTGGAACGAGAAACTGGCGCATGCCTATTTGAGCGACGCGCGGCTGCTGCCAACGTACTCGCTTGCCGACGTGGGCAAACTGAGGCCGAACGGGCAGTTCGGTCTCGAGGGCGATCTGGATGAAGATGAGTGGCGGCTGAAGGTGGAAATGGGCGCGGGCATGCCGGCGCTGGCGCTGACGCTCAATGACGTGCAGGCGCTGCCGAAGGTCGAAATGATCACCAAATTCTGCTGCATCGAGGGCTGGAGCGTGGTGACGCGCTGGGCCGGCGCGCGGTTTGCCGATTTCACGCGAAAGTATTTTCCGCCCGGGCAAAAGCTGCCCGAGTTCGTGTTCATGGCCACGCCCGATGGAGGCTACTACGTTGGGCTGGATGCCAAGAGCGCGCTGCACCCGCAGACGCTGCTGGCGTATGAAATGAATGGCGAACCGCTCGAGGAGGAGCACGGCGCGCCGCTGCGGCTGGTGATCCCGGTCAAGTACGGCGTGAAGAACATCAAGCGTCTAGGCCTGATTCGCTACGCGGACACGCGCCCGGCCGACTACTGGTACGAGCGAGGATACGATTGGTTTGTAGGACTCTGACGCGTGTCTGACAACAACCCGACCAGTAGCTCTGCCGGCGCCCTGTATGCCGGCACGTCCGGCTTCGCTTATCCTTCCTGGAAGCCTTCTTTCTATCCCGAAAAGCTGGCCAGCGCGAAGTTTCTGAGTTACTACGCGAGCCGGCTCAACCTGGTGGAAGTGAACTACACTTTCCGGCGGATCGCCTCGGCTTCGACTTTTCAGAAGTGGGTGGAAGCCACGCCGGCGGGCTTCCAGTTCTCGCCCAAAGCGCATATGAAGATCACGCATTCGCTGAAACTCAACAATGCGGAGGAATTCACGCGGCTGTTCCTGAACTCACTCGATCCGCTGCATGAGGCAGGCCGCCTTGCGCCAATCCTCTTCCAATTGGCGCCCAGTTTCAAAGCCGACCCAGAGCGGTTGAAGGAGTTTATTCGCCTGCTTCCCAAAAGCAAGCGCTACACATTCGAGTTTCGGCACGCGAGCTGGTTTGACGAGCCCATCTACGCGACTCTGCGCGATTTCAACATCGCCCTCTGCCAGGCGGAAAGCGAGAAGCTGGAGACCCCCGATGTGGTGACCGCGGATTTCGTCTATCTGCGATTGCGGAAGGAAGACTATACGCCCGAGGAATTAGCCGCCCTGGCGGGGCAGATCGCCGCGCACCGCAACAGCGGCCGCAGCGTTTACGCGTTATTCAAACACGAGGAAACACCCGCGGGGGCGTTGTACGCGGAAAAGCTAATGAAGGGGTAGGTGATTAGCCGCCGATGAACGCAGATTAACGCGGATAAGGATATTTGTTTTCCATCAGCGTTGATCGGCGTTCATCCGCGCTCCCTTGGAGGCGCGGCCTGGCTGAAAGCTGACGGCTGAATGCTGAAAGGCCCAGCTACTCCGCGCCGACGATCCGAATCTCGCCGATGCCGCCATTCACCTTGAGCCGGATGTTGGCTTTGGCGGTGCCGTAGTTTGCGCTCTCCCACACGCCGCCGTGCTTTTCGAGGCCGGTGACGTTGACTGAGCCAATGCCTCCATGCGCTTCGGCGCGGACTCCGGTATCTTTCGGAAGCCAAACGTTGGCTTGCCCCACCCCGCCCGCCACCGTTACGTTGTAGTCCTCGCTGGGATGCCCGCGCAGATCGAGATCGATTTGCCCGGCGCCAATGTGGACTTCGACTTCACGCAGATTCAGCTCACCCACAGTCAGCCGCGCCTGGCCGGCGCCACAGTGGACATCGAGCGAAATGGGAACCGCATCGGAAAGCTGAAGGTTCCAATGGTATTTCATGTTCTTCGGAATACCATGGCTTTCCGGCTGATCGATTCGCAAGCGGGCAAAATGCCCCGCGGTTGTCTGGTGGATCTGAGGCTTCAGCGACGGAATGTTGTATTCGAGGTCGCCTTGTGCAAGTTTCGCAGCGCCGCCGCGCACGTCCAGCTCGCCCGCTCCCAGGTGCAATTCAACGGTGGCCGCTTCCACACCCGCCGGATTGAAGGATACTTCTTCCGTTTGATCCGGGCCGGATTCAAGGGTCTCGACGTCACAGGCCACGGTTAAAACCGCCGCTACCGCGATCATACTTCCCAGGAATATTCGCATAAAAGAAAATGCCGCCGTTCGTTAACATTGTACGAACGGCGGCAGTGCGAAGTTCAAGAAATCTGGAAACGGCCGCAGGTCCAGCCCTTAGCGGAGTCCGGCGGTTAGCGGCGCCCGCCGCGGAATCCACCACCCCAGCCACGGCCATAGAACCCACGTCCGTAGAAGCCGAAACCAACGCCGAAATAGGGGTAATAGCCGAGCCCATAGTAGGGATAGCCGTACGCATAACCGTAATAAGGGTAGGCTCCGTAATAGCCATAGGCTGGATAAGCGGAAGCGTAGCCGGTGTATCCGGAATAGCCCGGGTAACCAGAGTAGCCAGGCCCCTGCGATCCATAGGCGAATTCACCCGGATCTACGTAATGGAAAGCCGCCTGCGACCGTTCCGTGGAAAACGTGACGGGCGCTTCGACTCGAAAAGTGAGCATCTGTTCGGGACGCACAATCGTCGGTTCACCGCGGGTCAGAAGCACTCCGACAATACCGACGGCGGCTCCAGCTCCGGCTCCGATAGCGGCGCCACGGCCCCAATCGGCAGCGGCCCCGGCAGCGGCGCCAAGAGCGGTGGTACCTGCAATGGCAGCAGCGTCACGTCCAACCGAGGTGGGGCCATAACGGCTCACCAGCGATGTTTTGATCGGGAACTGCTGGCCATCCACTAACGTGAGGTCGGTGAGTTCGAGGCCCAGCCTGGATACACCTTTAACGCGTCCGGCTTTCACGGCCTCTGCGACGTGCCCGCCAATTGTCTGGCCCGGGGCCGCCACAACCACGCCGTCAACGATGATTGGCCGGATAAGGGTGGCGGAGAAGAAGTCACCGGCTTGATTCTTGTCGGAAGAGAGGAATTGGTTCACGCGCACGGTGATGTAAGTACCGGGCTTGATGGCCAGTTGCGCGGGAATCGGCTGCTGAGGATACGGAGCCATCTGCCCCTGCTGGGGTCCGGGACCCTGCTGCGGATACCCGTAGCCATTAGACGGCGGATACCCACCGTTGGATTGGTAGCCTCCATTAGGCGCAGGCGCGTACGGGCCCTGGTTGTTAGCCGGATCTCCGACGCGGGGCCACCCTGGCGCGCCCTGGTCGGGCTGTGGCGCAGGGGCCGGTTCAACCTGCTCAGGCTGAGCCGGAGGAGGCGGAGGCTGAGGATTGGCCTGCGGATCTTGCGCAAACACGGTAAGCGAGGCGATCACCAGCCCCGCGGTCAAAAGGACGGCGGGGCGAAAAGGTGAAGCCCCAAACGTCATGGAAAAGCTTCTCATTTGTACTGGACCTTTCATCCACTATGATGCCCCTTGATGAGCACGTGTTTCACCAAACTGAGTCGATTATAACTTTTTCAATCAAAAAGGGTTGTTCGTTATCTACACTGGCTCGGAAGCACCGCCTGTGGTGCATTTGAACCACCGAGGGCAAGCGGGCTAAGCCCAAGCTCCACTTCGCAGAGGGCGCCCTGAAAAGCGGTAGCCACACAGCGGGCCGCCTACTTGCTCGCTTTTCCCCGCGACCACCTAACGCGTGCCGACTCCTACCCCTGATAAAAGATTTGGATGCCACGGATAGAAACAAGAAGCAGGCGGCACGACGATTCAGTTGATAGCCTGAAAAGCTTAATAGACCGTAAACAAGCCCAAGCAACCGGCGCGTGGCTCAGGGGTCAACTGCCGGTTCCGCCGGCGGGCAATCCAGCCTTTCTGATTCGCTTTGACAACGGCCTACATTAGGGGGAAGCTCTTCATGACTCGAAGGATACTAGCCGTGTTAGCCGGATTCGGCGCGGCGGCAACAGTTTGGGCACAGAGCACACCGGCCTCGGCGCCGGCGTCAATCGACGCCAAATTGGCCGCATTGGATGCCGCGGCCAAGTCGGCGCAGTCCGCGGGCGATAACGCCTGGATGCTGACCAGCGCCGCGCTGGTGCTGATGATGACGGGCCCGGGCCTGGCGCTTTTCTACGGCGGCCTGGTGAGGCGCAAGAACGTATTGAGCACGATGATGCATAGCTTCGTGCTGATGGCGGTGGTGACCGTGCTGTGGGCGATATACGGCTACAGCCTGGCGTTCGCCGAAGGCAATCCGTTTTTTGGGGATCTGCGCTACCTGTTCTTGAACGGCGTGGGCGCGGCTCCCAATGCCGATTACGGGCCAACCGTGCCGCATCAGACCTACATGATTTATCAGCTCATGTTCGCCATCATCACGCCTGCGCTCATCTCGGGCGCTTACGCCGAGCGGATCAAGTTCAGTGCGATGTTGCTGTTTACGGTTCTGTGGTCGACGGTGGTGTACTTCCCCATGGCGCACATGGTGTGGGGCAAGGGCGGCTATCTGAACGCGGCGCTGGGCGGCAAAATCCCATGCTATGACTTTGCGGGTGGAACGGTGGTGCATATCACCTCCGGGGTGAGCGCCCTGATTTGCGCTCTCTACCTCGGCAAACGCATCGGCTACGGGCGCGAACCCATGAAACCGCATAGCGTTGTCATCAGCGTGATCGGAGCCTGCCTGCTGTGGGTGGGCTGGTTCGGATTCAACGCGGGCAGCGCGGTTGCCGCGTCGCCCTTGGCCACCAGCGCTTTCGTGGCAACTCACTTTGGCGCGGCGGCGGCAACGCTGGGCTGGATGCTGGCGGAATGGTTGAAGCACGGCAAGCCCAGCGTGCTGGGGGCCATTTCCGGCTGCGTAGCGGGCCTGGTGGCCATCACGCCGGCGTCCGGCTTCGTGCAGCCTTTCCCGGCTCTGTTGATTGGCTTTGTGGCTGGAGTCGGCTGCTTCCTCATGGTTACGCTCTTCAAGAGCAAGTTCGGCTACGATGACACGTTGGATGCCTTCGGAGTGCACGGCGCGGGCGGAACCATAGGCGCGTTGTTGACGGGAGTGTTTGCGACCAAGCTCGTAAATGCCACTTTCACCGATGCGTCGGGCAAGGTTCAGCCGCTGGGGTGGGTGGACGGGGTCCCAGGCCAAGTGTGGAATCAGGCTATTGGCGTGTTAATTTCCTGGGTGCTGGCGGCCGTGGCCACCTTCGTCATTCTGAAGGTGGTGGATCTGGTAATTGGCGTCCGCGCGACGGAGGGCGACGAAATCGACGGACTGGATCTCAGCATGCATGGGGAAGAAGGCTACACGCTGGAATCCTAGAGCGGAATTTCCCTCCTAGAGATCACAATAGGATTGAGCCATGAAAAAAATCGAAGCGATTATTCAGCCGCACAAGCTCGACGAAGTGAAAGAAGCACTGAAGGGAATCGGCGTCGACGGCATGACGGTGAGCGAGGTGCGCGGTCACGGACGCCAGAAGGGCCACAAGGAGGTGTACCGCGGAATGGAGTATGACGTGGACCTTCTGCCAAAAATAAAGGTCGAGCTGGTGGTCGCCGACAGCCGTCTCGATGAAATCACCGCTGCTATTGCCGCCGCGGCCCGCACGGGCAAGATCGGCGACGGAAAGATTTTCGTCTTCGACGTGGCGGAAGCCATCCGCATTCGTAATAACGAGACCGGCGAGGCAGCACTATAGCTGTCAGCAGTCAGCGATCAGCTGTCAGCCAAACCAGAACGGCTGAAAGGTGATAGCTGAGAGCAGAGAGCTGATAGCTGAACCACCCAGTGCCTGGTAATCCAACTACTGCCCGCCCGCCCGCTCACCGCGACCTGCTTGAATCGCTGGCGATAAGCTTCAAGGCCAACCGCGATCCGAACCAGGTATTGGCCGCGCGAACGGCAGCGGTGGACGAACTGGTGGCCCGCGCGGCCGTCGAGCATGTGGTCGCGGCCGGCGGCCGCCGTTTTACAATCGCCGCTTGCGGGGGCTACGGACGGCGCGAATTATTTCCCTACTCCGATATCGACCTGCTGATCCTGGTGCCTCAGGAATCCGACATCGGTCCGTTGAATACTGTCTTTTCCGATTTGCCCCAGGCCCTCTGGGACGCCGGCCTGCGGGTCAGCCACTCCGTTCGCACGGTGGCCGATTGCGTCCATTTACACGAACAGAATGTGGAGCTGCACATCAGCCTGCTCGATTTGCGATACGTGGCCGGCGACGCATCGCTGCTCGACGAGCTCAGCGGAAAGCTCGAGGAGTTTTACCACCGCCACGCGCATGTATTGATGCAGCGCCTGGCGGAGCTTTCGCGCACGCGGCATGCCAAGTACAACGACACCGTGTTCCATCTCGAGCCCAACATCAAGGAGACGCCCGGGGGGCTCCGCGACTGGCACCTGCTGCACTGGCTGGGGCTGTTGATGCCGCAGAACGAGGCAATTCGCGAATCCGCATTGGCGCTGCGGGGCGCGGTGGAATTCCTTGCCCGGCTGCGCTGCTATCTGCATTTTCAGACCAACCGCGACAGCAACCTGTTGACCTTCGACCTGCAGGACAGCGCCGCCCGGGAGTTGCCGGACAATCCGCTTCCTACCGGCGAGTGGATGCGATTGTACTTCAAGGGCGCGCGGCAGATATCGCAATCCGCGCTGCGGGCTCTCGAATACGCCGAAACGCAGGACACTTCGCTGGCGCAACAGTTTCGCGACTGGCGGTCGCGGCTGTCGACCACTGAGTTCACGGTTTCGCGAGAGCGGATCTTTTTGCGAACGCCCGCCCAGACGGCCGCATCCGGCGAGGGAATCCTGGACCTGTTTGCGTTTGTGTCGAGGCACGGCATCCGGCTGTCGTGGGACGCGCAGCGCCGGCTGCGCGCCGAGGCGCCGCAGATCGAACCGCGTGTGGCAATCAACCCCCCGAAGTGGCCGCATTGGAAGAAGCTCCTCGATCAGCCGCACTCTGCACTGGCCCTGCGCGAGATGGAGGAAACGCGCACGCTGAACGCGCTCATCCCTGAGTGGAACGCGATCGACAGCCTGGTTGTGCGCGACTTCTATCATCGCTACACCGTGGATGAGCACACATTTGTGGCGATCGGAGCGATTGACGACCTGGCTCAGGCGAAGCCATCGCCACCGCACCGGTTTCGCGAACTCTTTGAGGAAACCGAGGAGCGAGCTTTGCTGCGCTTTGCCTTGCTGCTGCACGACATCGGCAAGGGAACGGACCCCGGCGAGCACGTGCGCGGCTCGCTAAACACCGCACGCACAGTGATGGCGCGCATCGAGGTGCCAGCCGGGTACCAGGAGACGGTCTTATTCCTCATCGAACACCATCTGGATCTGTCTCTGGTGATGAGCGCGCGCGACCTGGACGATCCGTTAGCGGCGCGCCAACTGGCCACGCAAATGGGGACCCTCGAGCGGCTGCGGCTGCTGGCCCTGCTGACCTATGCCGATATCAGCGCCGTGAATCCCACCGCGATGACGCCCTGGCGGCTCGAGCAACTCTGGCGGGTTTACGTTTTGGGCGCGGAGCAGCTTAAGCGGGAGTTGGACACTGACAGGATTCATTCGCGCAGCGCCGGCCACTTCATTCTGGATGGAAACCTTACGCCGGAGGCGCAGGCCTTCCTGGAGGGTTTACCGACACGCTATCTGCGCACGCATGGACGCGATGAGATTCTGCGCCAGGTGCGCCTGGCCGGACAACTCGGTCGCCACGGCGTGGTTGTGGAAATCAAGCGGCAATCCGACGCCTGGCAGGCTATCGTCATGACGGCGGATAAGCCCGGCCTGTTCGCGATGGTCTGTGGAACATTGGCCAGCTACGGCATGAACATCCTGAAAGCGGAGGCCGCCGCGAATCATGCCGGACTGGTGGTGGATCAATTCCGGTTCGCGGATCCGCTTCGGACGCTCGAGCTGAATCCCAGCGAAGTCGATCAATTGCGGCTTACCATCGAGCTGGTCGTGCGGGGCGAGTTGAAAGTGGAGGATCTGTTGAAGCGCCGCCGCCCTGCGCCGCGGCCGAGCCATGGAGCGTCAATCCAACCCATGGTTCAGTTCAACCGCGAAGCTTCGGATACGTGCACGCTGATCGATTTCGTCGGCGAGGACCGGCCTGGCCTGCTCTACGACCTGGCCTCGGCCCTGTCGGAAGCGGGCTGCAATATCGAGCTGGTGATGATCGATACCGAGGCGCACAAGGCGATCGACGTTTTCTACGTAACCAGGAATGGAGCAAAGGTGCCGGAAGCTGACGAGGTGCATCTGAAGGCTGCGCTGGTCCGCGCCGCGGGAGGCCATTGACGGGGCTTGTTGCTTTCTGTTCCAGCCCCATGCGTTGGCTCGAGGCTAGTCACGCGGGCAGAGAAAGCCCCAAGCTGATGCATGGGACTGAGGCATCAAGACCAGCCGGCGGCGCACTTTGCTACACTCACTCCCATCGCCATGTTCCGAAACTGCCTCTGCATCATTCTCCTTGCGGCGTCATACGCCTTAGCCCAGACTCCCGCCGGCCGGACTCTCATCCGCGCTGGTCACGTGGTTGACGTCCGCACGGGCCAGGAAGCGGCCGACCAAACGATCGTCGTGGAGGGCGAAAAGATCTCCTCGATCGGCGCCACCGCTGGGATCGCCGCCCAGCCGGGCGATCGCGAAATCGATCTCCACGGGTATACGGTGCTGCCTGGTTTGATCGATGTGCACACGCACCTCACGATGGAAACCAATTTCGACCCTTACCATGAGCTTTCCACGGACGTCGCCCGCGAGGCGCTCAACGGCGCACGGTTCGCCAAGATCACTCTCGAAGCCGGCTTCACTTCGGCCCGCAATGTCGGAGCCAGCGGATACTCGGACGTCGCTCTTCGCGACTACATCAATGCCGGTCTCCTCCCGGGTCCGCATCTGCTGGTCAGCGGCCCGGCCATCGGTATCACAGGCGGGCATTGCGACGACAACCTGCTGCCCAGTTCCTTCCACCTGATTGGGGATGGCGTTGCCGATGGCGTCGCCGCCGTTCAGCACAAGGTTCGCGAGAACATTAAGTACGGTTCTGACCTGATCAAGATCTGCGCTACCGGCGGCGTTCTCTCAAGGGGTGACGATCCGCAAGCCAGCCAATTCACTTTCGAGGAGCTGAAGGCCATCGTCACCGATGCTCACCGGCTCGGCCGCAAGGTCGCGGCTCACGCGCACGGAGCGCAGGGGATACTCTGGGCCACGCAAGCGGGCGTCGATTCCATCGAGCACGGCTCCTACATCGATGCCGACGCGATCGGCGCCATGAAAGCGCATGGCACCTATCTGGTGCCTACTTTGTATCTCGCCGACTGGATGGCCGCGAATGGCCACTTGCCGGCCTTGTATCAACAGAAGATGCTGGACGTCAGCGCGGTGATGCGGGTTAACCAGCGCAGAGCCGTGGAAGCGGGCGTGAAAATCGCGCTGGGCACCGATGCCGCCGTCTACCCGCATGGCCTCAACGCGCATGAGCTCGAGGTTTACGTCACCGAGCTCGGGATGTCGCCGCTTGCCGCCTTACAATCCGCCACGATCAATGCCGCCGATCTGATGGGCTGGAAAGACCGCACGGGCGCGCTTGAAGCCGGCAAATGGGCGGATCTTATCGCGGTTCAAGGCGACCCAGTAGCCGATGTGCGAATACTACAGCACGTGCCTTTTGTCATGAAGGCGGGCGCGGTGGCCAAGGACGAAATCCACATTCATTGACGGCCGGCAACTACGGTGGGCGAAGGATGCGCGACCAGGGGGTCGCGCGCCGACGAGGGCGTCCGCCCCACGGGAGACCAAGGGATGCAGGTTGATAGCTTCTTTTCCATCGGCACTCTAAACTACAGGTAGATGAAACTTGGAGTCGACTTCGGCACCACCCGTATTGTCGTTGCGAGTGCCGACCGGGGAAACTTTCCTCTGGTTTCCTTTGAGGCGCCCGACGGCTCCAATCCTGACTGGTTTCCATCGCTGGTTGCTGTCAACGGCGCTAAGCGGCGCTATGGGTGGGACGCCTGGAGCGCCCAGAGTGACGAAGACTGGACCGTGCTTCGTTCCGTCAAGCGTTTGCTCGAAGCCGCGGGTCCGCAAACCCTTGTCGAAGTGGGCCAATATCGTCTCGTCTTGATGGAGATCCTCGCTGGCCTCGCTAGTTCGCTCAAAGAAGCTCTAGTCAGTTCAAATCTCGAGCTCTCGCACAACGAGCCGCTCCAAGTGGTGCTCGGCGTCCCAGCCCACGCCAACAGCAACCAGCGCTTCCTCACTGTCGAGGCCTTTCGTCTGGCCGGCTTCGACGTTCTGGGTGTGCTGAATGAGCCGAGCGCCGCCAGCATCGAGTTCGGGCACCGCAAGCGGAGCAGCAAATCCGGCCGCGAAACGATTCTGGTCTACGACCTGGGCGGGGGCACCTTCGATGCATCCCTCGTGGTAATGGATGACAGCGTCCACCACGTGGTCGCTAGTGAGGGCATCCCTACCCTCGGCGGCGACGACTTCGATCATCTGCTTGCCGACATGGCACTTGATAGCGCGGGCATTGATCTTGCCGGGCGTGATTTCATCGCGGCCGCCGCCTGGTTCCGCCTCCTCGAGGAATGCCGCCTCAAGAAAGAAGCCCTCAACCCTAATTCCCGCCGCATTACCATCGAGCTGGATGGCCTGAACGCCGGCGTTTCCTGCGCCGAAATTCCGGTCGCCGATTTCTACGAAGCGGCCCGCCCTTTCGTAGAGGAAACTCTCGCGGCCGCTGAGGACCTGCTCAACCGGCATCGGCAGGATAGTTTTGAGGCGCTGTATCTCACTGGCGGTGGCAGTGAACTTCCACTGGTTGCCCGCGTGCTCCGTGAGCGCTTCGGCCGCCGCGTCCGGCGTTCGGCATTTACGCGATCGGCCACCGCAATCGGTCTCGCGATTCAAGCCGACATGCCCGATGCCTATCGCCTCAGCGAGCAGTTATCGCGCTTCTTCGGCGTCTGGCGCGAGGCGGATTCCGGAGCTCGCGTTACTTTTGACCCGCTCTTCGCCCGCGGCACTCAGCTTCCCGTACCGGGCTGCCCGCCGCTCGAAATCCGCCGCCGCTACACGCCAGTCCACAATGTGGGCCATTTTCGTTTTCTCGAATGCACGCATCGAGCCGAGGATGGCGCGCCCGACGGCGAAGTTACCATTTGGGATCGCATCTGTTTCCCGTTCGACCCCTCCCTAGCGTCGCGCGACAATCTGGATTCCGAGCAGGTGCTGCATTGTCCGGCGGCGCCGCGCCAGAGCATTGAAGAGCTTTACCAGTGTGATTCGAGCGGCTCGATTGCGGTGAAGATATCCAATCTTACGGCCGGTTATTCCCGCACATATCGCCTCGGCCGCTGGTCGCAGGAGACCAAAGCTGTGAAACACTCTCCGCGCCGTCGGAAGGCGTCTGCAGGGGCGGACAAGTGAGGCATCATTAAGCTATCAGCGGTCAGCTTTCAGCGATCTGCCACGCGAAGAAGCGGGCGAAGCGCACAGAGGTGAACAGGTGGATTCGCTAGGTTCTAGGCTTTGCTTCCCATAACGCAAGGGCTGCCCCGGTGGGGTCAAGGAAGATGCTGAACCAGCCCATTCCCGGGACCTCAGTCTTCTCCCTGATCATCTTTGCGCCAAGCGACTTCGCTCGTTCTGTCTCGGCCGCAACATCGTCAACCAGGACATAGGGTATCCACAATGAAGGCGCGCCGGGCATGGGATGCTTCAACATTCCTCCAGCCGAGTTCTCGCCCACCTTGATCAGCGTATAGGTGCTGCCGTCGCCCATCGGAATATCATCGAGCGTCCATGCGAAAAGGCTGCCGTAGAAGTCCTTCGCTTTGTCCAAATCAGTTGTGTTTAATTCAATGTGCACGAAGGCGTTTGCCATAGTATGTGTTCCTTCATCGGTAGTATGACGGTTTGTCAGCCTCGAAATCGACTGTTAGGGGATAAATATTTGGTTATGGGGGAGGGCCTTTTCGCGGAGTACCAAGCCGCAGAAGCTCGCGTACAACGTCTATAAGCTTGCTTACGCGCGCGGTTCAGTGGTGGCTGAGCGCTGGAAGACCCCTCATCCCATCCACTGGGGATTCCGAATCGTCCCGTCGAAACGCGTGTCTACCTTGAACAGTTCGTACTTACCGCTCGCGGCGGCCTCGCGGGTTTTATCCAGAATGGTGATGATCTCGGATTCCGTCAAGGGCTTGAACGTCCGCGCAGCCTCAAATGCCTGATCGAGAATCTGCATGCTGTCGCAGCCGGTAATCACCACTGAGGTCGGCAGATTCAGGGCATAGTGCAGACACTCCATCGGCGTGACGGTCTTGCTCTGGAGAATCAGGCCGCTGCCCATCGATTTCATGCCGAGCACTGCGATTCCCGCCTCCACCAGTTTGGGAACCACATTGTTGGCAAAGCTGCGGAAATGCGCATCCATCGGATTCAGGGGCATCTGGCAGGAATCGAAGTGGAACTTGTTTTGCTTGGCGATTTCCAACATCCGCTCATGCACCAGCGGATCTTTGTGGCCTGTAAATCCGATGTAGCGTATCTTCCCCGCCTGCTTCGCGGCCAGCACCCCTTCGAGCGCCCCGCCTTCGGCGAAGAAGCGATCTGGATCGTCCAGGCGGATATTCTCGTGGTACTGAATCAAGTCGATGTGGTCGGTCTGCAGGCGCTGGAGCGACTCGTCGATTTGTTGCACGGTCGCCTGCTTGGTCCGCCCATCGAACTTGGTCATCAGGAACGCTTTTTTCCGGTATCCATCCCTGAGGGCCTTGCCCATGCGGACTTCGCACTCGCCATTCGAGTAGTCCCAGCAGTTGTCGAGAAACGTGAGGCCGCGGTCCAGCGCCGATCGAACAATCTTTATCGCCTCGTCTTCAGATGGCCGTGCGAGGTGCGCCCCGCCCAGTCCAATCGCGGAAACGGTTTCGCCGGTGCTGCCGAGCTTCCGGTAGATCATGCCAGATTCAGTCGAAGTGCTTGGAACCTGGGCCCTAGTCAAGGCGGCCACACCGCCAACAGCCAGCACATTGAGCATTTGTCGTCGATCCATAAGAAACAGATTACGACGATTCCGCGAAGCTGTCAGCAGGCGGCTGTCAGCAGGTGGCTATCAGCTTTCAGCTCTCAGCTTTCAGCCACGCGGGGGGCGAGGCGGCTATCAGCTTTCAGCTCTCAGCTTTCAGCCACGCGGGGGGCGAGGTGGCTATCAGCTTTCAGCTCTCAGCTTTCAGCCACGCGGGGGGCGAGGGCGGCTATCAGCTTTC